>BNJU01005544.1_pt1 | contig 73579 bp, 89 predicted proteins | sample 8539281 | NCBI WGS metagenome assembly BNJU01 (sample SAMD00202456, study PRJDB9452) | human saliva metagenome | isolation source: human saliva | place: Japan
ATCGTCATCTCTGCCTTCTGGAACTTCTTCAAATCCAGGTAGCCGCAGTTCGCCATTGCGCGTTTGAGGGCGCCCACAATATTGCGGGTACCATCCACATGGTGCGAGGGCCCATACAGCACCTCTTCGAGAGTTCCAACCACGCCCAGGGGGGTGCGCACCCCACGCGGGAAGTCTCGCGAATGCGCCTCATTGCCCCAGTACCAGCCCTGGCCCGGCGCCTCAGATGCGCGAGCCAGCGGTGCGCCGATCATCACCGCGTCCGCCCCCAGGGCCAGCGCCTTCACGAGGTCCCCGGAGCGGCTAAGCCCACCGTCGGCAATCACATGCACATACCGCCCGCCGGATTCGTCCAGGTAGTCCGAACGAGCCGCAGCAACATCGGCAATAGCGGTCGCCATTGGGGCGGAAATACCCAGCCCCTTGCGGGTGGTCATTGCCGAACCGCCACCGAACCCGACCAGCACACCGGCGGCACCAGTACGCATCAGGTGTTTAGCCTGCGAATACCCGGCCACACCGCCAACCATCACCGGCACATCCAGCTCGTAAATGAATTTCTTCAAATTCAGCGGCTCATGCGAGGTTGAGATATGCTCCGCAGAGACCGACGCGCCGCGAATCACGAACACATCCACCCCGGCCTGCACCACCGTCTCGTAATGCTCCTGGGTATTCTGCGGGGTGAGCGAACCCGCCACAATAACCCCGGAATCACGGATCTGCTCAAGGCGTACGGTAATCAGCTCAGGCTTAATCGGCTCGGAGTAGATCTGCTGCATACGTCGGGTAGATGATGCCGGGTCAGCCTCAGGAAGCTCAGCGATCTCATCCAGCAGCGGCTGCGGGTCCTCATACCGGGTCCACAGGCCCTCCAGGTTCAGCACGCCCAGCCCGCCCAGCTGCCCGAGCGCTATCGCGGTCTTCGGGGACATCACCGAGTCCATGGGTGCCCCCACAATGGGGGTGTCAAACCTGAAAGCATCAATCTGCCACGAGGTGTCCACGTCGCGGCGGTCACGGGTGCGGCGGGTAGGCACCAGCGCCACATCGTCTAAGGCAAAGGTGCGGCGGGCACTCTTCGAGAGCCCAATCTGAATATCAGACATGTTTTTCCTTCCGGGTTTCTCCCTACGGAATGGCACCGCCCCGCACCCCAGCCCACGATGGTGCTGCACCATCGTCAGGCTACGGCACGGGCGCGGCAAAAAGTTTAGCGGCGGTAGTTCGGTGCCTCAACAGTCATCATAATGTCGTGCGGGTGCGATTCTTTCAAACCCGCCGGGGTGATGCGCACAAACTTGCCTTTAGTCTTAAGCTCCTCAATGGTGCGTGAACCCACGTAGAACATGGTCTGGCGCAGGCCGCCCTCCAGCTGATGCAGCACCGCAGAGAGCGGACCACGGTACGGAACCTGCCCCTCAATACCCTCGGGGATGAGCTTCTCCTCGCTGGACACATCCGACTGGAAGTAGCGGTCCTTCGAGTACGACTTGTGGGCGCCGCGGGTCTGCATAGCCCCCAGGGAGCCCATGCCACGGTACGACTTGAACTGCTTACCGTTCATAAAAATCAGATCGCCGGGGGCCTCAGCGGTTCCCGCCAGCAGTGAACCCAGCATGACGGAGTCGGCGCCCGCAACCAGGGCCTTACCAATCTCACCCGAATGCTGCATACCGCCGTCGGCGATGAGCGGAACACCTGCGGGGATAGCTGCCTTAGCAGACTCATTAATGGCGGTAATCTGCGGTACGCCAACACCAGCAATAATGCGGGTGGTGCAGATCGACCCGGGGCCCACACCAACTTTCACAGCATCCGCGCCCGCATCAATGATGGCTTGCGCACCTGCGCGTGTTGCCGCCTGGCCGCCAATCACATCAACATGCGCCGCAGCGGGGTCTTTTTTCAGCCGAGCAATCATATCAAGCACACCCTGGGAGTGGCCGTTGGCGGTATCCACAAAGAGCGCGTCCACACCCGCCTCGATGAGGGTCATGGCCCGCTCATACCCGTCACCGAAGAAACCAATTGCTGCACCGGGCCCGCAGGCGCCCGTCCTCATCTTTGGTGGCGCGCGGGTACTGCTCGGTTTTCACAAAATCTTTGAGGGTGATCAGCCCGGCCAGTTTACCGGCCGCATCCACCAGGGGAAGGCGCTCAATCTTATTCTTTGACAGCAGGGTAAACGCCTCATCCTTGGTCAGCCCGGGCGTACCGGTGACCAGCGGCATGGGGGTCATAATGTCGCGCACATATATGTCGGCGTAGTCGGTGCGGGAAAGGTAACGGATGTCACGGTTGGTGATAATGCCTTCCAGCACACCGTCCTCGCTCACCACCGGCAGGCCCGACACCTTGTAGTAGCCGCATAGCTTATCGTATTCGTCGATGCTCGCATCCGCACCAATGGTCACCGGGGTTAGTGATCATGCCCGATTCGGAGCGTTTCACCCGGTCCACATGCGCCGCCTGATCCTCAATGGAGAGGTTGCGGTGGATCACGCCCAGCCCGCCCAGGCGCGCAATAGCGATCGCCATCTGCGAGTCGGTGACGGTATCCATCGCCGCGGAAATAATGGGGGTGCCCAGAGTAATGCGTTTAGAGAGCCGGGTGGTGGTGTCTGCGTCAGAGGGAATAACATCAGTGTTTCCGGGAAGAAGCAGAACGTCGTCGTAGGTGAGGCCGGTGAAGCCGAAGGGGTCTTCTGACAGGGCGGTGGGGGTGGTCATTCTTTACCTTTCACAACCGTGGAACTCAAGGAGATTTAGTTCAGTCGTATATCTATAGTAAACCGCGTGCATGGTCTTTGCCGGACGGTGGTTCTGTGTCGGTGCGCCGCCTGGGGTGAGCCGGACCCAGAGGCATCAGCAGGGTGAATAAGCCTGTGCCCCGCGAACCGTAATCCGCGGGGCACAGGCTTTTATGAGGTTATTCGTCCTCGTCGTCCTCTTCGGGCTTGTTCACCACCAGGGTCTCGGTGGTGAGCACCAGCGCCGCAATGGAGGATGCGTTCTGCAGCGCCGAGCGAGTAACCTTCACCGGGTCGATCACGCCCGCCTGGAACAGGTCCTCATACTCACCGGTTTTAGCATTAAAGCCGTGACCGGCGGGCTGCTCAGCAACCTTCGCGGCCACCACGTAACCGTCATAACCGGCGTTTTCGGCAATCCAGCGCAGCGGCTGCACCAGGGCACGGCGCACAATCTGCACGCCCACGTTTGCGTCATGACTGTCGAGCTCAAAACCGTCAAGCGATTTCAGGGCGTGAACCAGTGCCGAACCGCCACCGGATACGATGCCTTCTTCAAGAGCCGCGCGGGTAGAAGACACGGCGTCTTCGATGCGGTGCTTACGTTCCTTAGCCTCAACCTCGGTTGCCGCACCCACCTTAATCACGCCCACGCCACCGGCGAGCTTCGCCAGGCGTTCCTTGAGCTTCTCGCGGTCCCATTCGGACTCTACGGCCTCGATCTCGCGGCGCAGCTGCTGCACACGATCCTCAACCGCGTCCTTGCTGCCGCCGCCGTCCACAATCGTGGTGGTGTTCTTGGTGACAGTCACCCGGCGCGCCGAACCGGTTTCTTCGAGAGTTGCCTGAGCCAGGTCAATACCCAGTTCGGGGGTGATCACAATGCTGCCGGTCAGAATGGCAAGATCCTGCATAATAGCCTTGCGGCGATCGCCGAATCCCGGGAGCCTTAAGCGCCACCACGTCGAGAGTTCCGCGGAGCTTATTCACCACGAGGGTGGACAGCGCTTCACCATCAACGTCTTCGGCGATAATGGTCAGCGGTTTCTTCGCCTGTACGACCTTCTCCAGCAGGGGCATAATCTCGGCAACCGTGGAGATCTTACCCTGGTAGAGCAGAATGAGGCTGTCTTCAAGAACCGCTTCGCCACGCTCGGCATCGGTCACGAACGAAGGCGAAAGGTAGCCCTTGTCGAACTGCATACCCTCGGTAATGTCAAGCTCAATCTCGGTGGAGGAGCCGTCTTCAATGGTAATGACGCCGTCCTGACCGACCTTCTCAAAAGCAGATGCCAAGAGCTCGCCGATCTGGTCGGACTGAGCCGAAATAGCGGCAACATGCGCAACTTCCGGGCCCTGTACCTCGCGGGCATCCTGAAGCAGACGCTCCGAGACCTTCTCAACGGCGGCCTCAATGCCGCGCTTCACCTCCGCAGGGTGCCGCACCGCTTGTTACGTTGCGCAGCCCCTCATTCACGAGTGCCTGCGCCAGCACGGTTGCGGTGGTCGTACCGTCACCGGCAACGTCGTTCGTCTTGGTGGCTACCTCTTTAGCGAGCTGCGCACCCAGGTTCTCGTAGGGGTCTTCCAGTTCGACTTCACGGGCGATGGAGACGCCATCGTTCGTAATAACCGGTGCGCCCCACTGCTTATCAAGCACCACGTTACGCCCGCGCGGGCCGAGGGTAACCTTCACCGTGTCGGCAAGCTTATCAACACCGGCCTGCAGGGATTTGCGGGCGGCATCATTGAATTCAAGCTGTTTAGCCATGAATTTCGTTACTCCTTATATGGCTGTTCTTCTGGTACGCCCACCGGTAAGTACCGTGCGGGCCCAGCTACGCGGATGCGCCGCCAGGGTGTGGCGGCGCATCCGGTTACTTTCACGAAATTAGTCGACGATCGCCAGAACGTCACGGGCGGAAAGGATCAGGTACTCTTCACCCTGGTACTTCACCTCGGTACCGCCGTAGCGGGAGAACACCACAACGTCGCCTTCAGCAATATCAACGGGAACACGGTTGCCCTTATCGTCGATGCGGCCGGGGCCTACAGCCACCACGCGAGCCTCCTGCGGCTTTTCCTTGGCGGTTTCGGGAATAACCAGACCGGATGCGGTGGTCTGCTCAGCCTGCTCTAGTTTGACAACAACTCGGTCTTCGAGGGGCTTAATTGCCATAAGAGGTTTTCTCCTTATGCATTACATTCTTAAGGTGTTTTCGCTGGCGTGATAGCGCGTTTTTTCTGCGCCCGCCAGAGCACTAGTTCAACTTTAGAATCCCGCCGCGCACCGGTCAAGAAAGACCCGCCGCGTTCGGCGGCATTTCGCGCAAGGGGGGAATGCGCACAGGCGGATACGGCCACCACCCCACGTTCTGCATCACACCGGGTATGACCCTGCGGCGCACAGGCACACTACACTTGAAGATATGGCAGATTTCACCGCATCCGGCGCGCCGCTGGGTTTCACGAACCCACCCGTGCCGCCTTTCACCCCGCAGTCGCTACAGGCCGCTGATGAGCTGTACCCCTATGATCCTTCCCGTTCCCTCACCGATGCCGCTGCCTTACGTGCACAAGGTTTTACGCCTGAGGAGTCGGCAGCCATCCTGACCCTGGTGAAAAACCCGCACCCGCGCCGAGGCCAAATTCGGCGAGCGCGCCCGCCATCTGCTGCTGACGGAGGAGGGCTTTGAGCAGTCCACCCGCTCCCCCGTTGCCCGGTACCATGCGCAGCGTTTTCTGAAAGCACAGGTGGGTTCGGTGGCCGATCTGGGGTGCGGTATTGGCGCGGATTCGGTGGCGTTCGCGTCCGCCGGTTTGGCGACTGTCTCGGTTGAGCGTGACCCCGTCACCGCCTCATTTGCGGCCCATAACCTGGCCTCATACGGGCAGTCGCGTGTGCTGGTGGGTGATGTGACGGACTATGAGCACGGGGCACTGTGTACAGCCGCTGGGGAGCCGGTGCAGGGTATCTGGTGCGACCCGGCACGCCGCGAGTTGGAGGGTGCGAAAAAGGCCCGTACCGAACGTATTTGATCCTGAGGCGTTCTCCCCACCGTTTTCGTTTGTGCTGTCGCTGGCACAGCTGGGCGTACCGATGGGGGTTAAACTTGGGCCAGGCACCGCGCATGAGGCGATCCCTTCCCCGGAGGATATTGCTGGTGCGGCGAACCCGCAGCCGCGTGTTGAGGCGCAGTGGGTGCAGCACGCCGGGTCTGTGGTTGAGCTGGTGCTCTGGTTTAATGCGGCGGCGCGTGAATCGGTGGCGCGGGCGGCAACAATGGTGGGGGATGCGGGCGAGGTGCTGGGCGAGATGACCTCCGCTGAGCCTCTTGGTTCGGCCGCACCGTTGGCGGCACCTGATGATGGTGCGGGGCTGCCGGTGGCGGGCGGGTACCTGTATGAGCCTTCCGGGGCTGTGATTCGGGCAGGGCTGGTGCATGATCTTGCGTGTGCGGTGGGTGCGCATCGTATTGACCCGCGTATCGCTTATCTTTCTGCCGAGCACCCGCTGCCAGCCTCATACGCGGAGTTCGCCGCCTGCTATGAGGTGCTTGAGCGGGTTCCGGTGGGTCAGAAGCAGCTAAAACGTTGGGTGCGTGAGCACGGTATTAACGCCGTGACCATCAAAAAACGCGGGGTGGATATTGTGCCTGAGAAGCTGCGGGCGGCCCTGCTGGCGGGGGTGAAAAAGAAGAAGGGCGAGTATAAGCCTGCGACCCTGGTTTTTACCCGCGTTGGCGGCTCTGGTGAGGATGCTGCGCGGACGGAGCATGTGGGCTGGTGGGTGCGGCCGCTGGGTGCGGCGGAGTGAACCAGGTGGTCTCACCGGAGCGGGCTGGTTTGCTGGCCCGTATAAGGTGCAGGTGGTGCGTGCAGTAGGCTGAGCCGGTGGCGGTTTCACCCTGTATAGGGTCCTGTGCGGGGCTGCCGCTTGGGTGCATCCGTTATCTGAGACGCGGGTCTTTGCGGTACCGAAAGAGCACCCGCGCCCGTGTTACGCACTGTGACGCTGCGCCCAGCGGTGCTGTTGTTTTTAGTCATACATTACCCAAATGGCGGTGAAAGTGAGCTGCACCGCGTAAAATAATTGCAGTTGTCACCGTCAGGAGAGAAATGGTAGCTTTTGCCCACTCGCCCCAGTCCACAATCGGCGTGGAGTGGGAGCTCGCGCTGACCAATAAAACAGATGGCGAGCTCGCCCCGCGTGCCGAGCAGGTGCTGGCACGCCTGGGTGAGCGGCACCCGCATCTGCTGGTTCCCTCGACCGAGTCGGTGCATGTGACCGGCGAATTTTTGAATAATACCCTGGAGGTTATTACCGGGGTGTGCACCACCGTCGCCGAGTCGTGCCGTCAGCTTGCTGAGGCCGTCGACGCGCTGCGGCCTATCTGTGATGAGATGGGCCTGGACTTTTTCTGCGCGGGAACTCACCCGTATTCCCGGTGGGCGCAGCAGACGGTGGTTAATAAGGACCGCTACCAGCGGGTGGTGAACCGTGCCCAGTACTGGGGCCGGCACATGATCATTTTTGGGGTGCATGTGCATGTGGGTGTTGATTCGCCGCAGAAGGCCCTGGCGGTGGTGGATGCGCTCACTAACTACTGCCCGCACCTGCTGGCGCCTTCGGTGTCGTCGCCGTTCTGGGAGGGTATTGACACCGGGTACGCTTCGCACCGCACCATGCTGTACCAGCAGCTGCCCTCGAATGGGCTGCCGTTTTCTTTTCAGACGTGGGAGCAGTACTCGGCGTATCTTGATTCGCAGGTGGCGACCGGCGCTATTGAGGATGTGAGCGAGGACCGGTGGGATGTGCGGCCTGTACCGCACTACGGCACAGTCGAGATGCGCTACTGCGACGGTTTGGCGTCTTTGCCGGATGTGGCCGGTATTGTGGCGCTCACCCAGTGTTTGGTGGAGTATTTTTCACGCCGGTTTGATGCGGGTGAGCGGGTGCAGGTGCTGGACCCGTGGCATGCCCAGGAGAATAAGTGGCGTGCGGCCCGGTACGGGCTGGATGCGCAGGTGGTGGTTTCTAACGAGCCGCAGGTTCGCCCGCTGCGGGATGAGCTGAAGGATCTGCTGGATATGCTGCGGCCGGTCGCTGAGGATTTGGAGTGCCTGCCCGAGCTGGAGCAGATGCGGCGTATCCTCACTGAGGGTACTGGCGCCGACAGGCAGCGGCGTGTCTTGGCGCAGACCGGGTCGTTCCGTGAGGTGATGCGTGATCTTGCGGAGCAGGCAAAGCAGCCGCCGCTACGGTAGTCCGTTTCCCTTACACTGCGCGCGGCGCACCCCGGTTCAGGCATTACCCGAGAGAATACACAGAGTACTCCGCAGGGTGCGCCAGCGGGAAGCCGCCGCGCGCAGAGAGCCGAAAAGAGGCTGCGGCTAGGCTGCCGCCTCTGCGGGAACAGACCCACCAGGTACGGAGGAGCCGCCAGGAGCAGACCCGCCGGGAGTGCTGCCGCCCTGAGCCTTAAACGTGAAGGTTTTCACCTCACCCGCTATGCCCTGCGCCGAGACGGGAGCCACCCCGATCTGTACATCGCGGGAGGCATCCAGCCCCGTCACAACAGCCTCAGCGGTATTGGAAGTGTACACCCCAACGGGGAACCCGTTTACGGTGATCTGCCAGCCAAGTTCAGGTGCTTTCGCAGCACTCCAACGCAGGGTCGCCTCGGTGCCGTTGCGTTCCCCGCTCACTGTGGCCGCAGCCTCCGGCAATGTCGGGATGCCGGTGGTGGTGCCCGCGTGCACCGTCACTTGCCGTTCGGTCACCGCACCATTGCTGTCGGTGGCGCGCACCTTCACGGTGTAGTCACCCTGCGCCGAGTAGGAGTGCTCCATTACGGCCGCGCCGTCGTGTGTTTCGTACACGCCGTCGCCGTCAATATCCCAGTCCCAGCGCACAATTTTTTTGAGCCCGCCGAGTAGGATGCTCCCGCGTCAAGGCGTACCGTGTGCCCCACGGGGGCGTAGTACTCATCCGCTGGCAGGTTCACAACCGGGCCGCTACCGGCGGGGTCAGCCGAGCGGCGGCATCTTCCACACCCCGCCGCTGACCCACACGTGAGAAGGCTTCCCGCAGGGCCTCATCAATCGGCCCGTTTGCCTGTGCGTACAGCATGTGCCCGTTTTCACGACTGAACCCCATGAGCACCTTCGTGGAGCCGCACACGTAGTCGTTGGCCAGGCACCACGAGCCGGTGTTCTGCTCCCCTGCGGGCAGGTAGGGGGTGCGCGCCCCTAAGGATCCTTGCGTGGTTGCGGGTGCGGGACTTTGCCGCCGCCACGGCGAAATTCCCCGCCCGTCAAAGACGGGGTGTTCTCCCGCCACAGACCGCCCTTCGGGAAGGTTCAGTTTGGGGTCACCAAAGAACGCATTAAAAGCTACCTTGCTGCGTTGTTCATCTGTGAGCTGCCCATACACGTCCCCCATCACCTGCGCACCCTGGGAGTAGCCGCCCAGAACGTACTGGCTGTTGGGGCACTGGCTCATACGCTGCTGCAGGTACCCCACCCCTTCACGCACGCCCTCGTTCGCGCTCTGCTCGTAGGAGAAGTACCGGCTACCCTCGGCCTTATCCCCCGCGTTCAGCAGGGAGGTGAATCCTTGAATCGGGTGTGCCGGGTAGCTGGCACTATTAATATGGCGTGTGCCCAGTTCGTAGAAGTTTTGGGTCAGACCCAGTGTCTGCGCATTGGATGCGGCAAGTTCTTTGACACGTTTCGCCTCTTTGACATGTTTCGCCTTGTCCGCTTTCTGCTCACCGGCCGCACCGGCCTCCACATCCGCTAGGGAGAGGCTGCCCGGAGCCGCGCGCAAAAACAACCTCAACATCTTGGCAGGGTGCCTGCTGGTTTTCATCATCCGCCACGGCGGGAGCTGTGGTGATACACGAGGCCGCCACGATACTCACTGCTGAGAGGGCTGTGCCTAGCTTCCTCATCATTTTCATGTGGTTACACTCCTTAAACACGCCAAACGCGCAGGAAAATACAATATAAACCTTAGATTTATCATTAATGAGCGTTTAAGAAGAATTGTAACCTTAAAGGCACTGACATGGGCTTTTATAACCGTTGTGGGTTAAGATGAATATTTCACTTGAAGGTTTTTTCAACTAGCGGCATGTGGTACCCACACCACCCGCACACGTGCCTGTGCTGGCAACAGACAGCAGAACACGGGTCTACAGGCAGACCGTCGTCACCGGAAGTGATGAATCCGCGGTAAACCCGACCCCCGAAGGCTCACGCCCAGCCGCCACCAGCTGCGCCCCAAGGGCCGCAACCATCGCCCCGTTATCTGTGCACAGGGTGAACTTGGGGAATAATCAGGCGCACCCCCGCAGAAGCGCACCGTGCCGCCAGCAGCTGCCGCAGCCGCGAATTCGCCGCCACGCCCCCGCCCAGCAGCAGAGTATCCATCCCCTGCTCGGTGCAGGCAAGCGTTGCTTTTTTCGTAATAACATCCACCACGGCCTCTTGGAAAGACGCCGCAATATCAGCCACCGGAACCGTCTCGCCGCGCGCGGTGAGCCCCTCAACTACGCGCGCAACCGCCGTTTTCAGGCCCGAAAACGAAAAATCGTAGCGGTGCTGACCCGGCTCTTCGGCGCTTCCCATGAATTTACGCGCCGAGAGCCCCCGCGGGAAAGTGAACGCCGTGCGGTCACCATCCTTCGCAGCACGATCAATAGCGGGGCCGCCCGGGTAGTCAAGCCCCAGCAGGCGCGCAACCTTATCGTATGCCTCCCCGCAGCATCATCCAGGGTAGCCCCCAGCAGACGCACATCCGATGTAATGTCACGCACCTGCAAAATCTCGGTGTGCCCGCCCGAGACCAGCAACGCCCCCAGCCCGCCAGCTTCGGCGTTCTGCAGCAGGCGCGCCCCGTCACTGGTGCCGTTATCGTCCAGAAGCCCCACCCCAACATGCGCCACCAGGTGGTTAATCCCATACAACGGTTTGCCGGTGGCTACCGCGAGCGCTTTCGCCGCCGCCACACCCACCATGAGCGCCCCGGCCAGTCCCGGGCCAGCGGTCACGGCGATCGCATCAATATCACTAAGGCTCACTCCCGCCTCAGTCAGGGCCTTTCTCCAAGGCAGGGGAGCATGGCCTCCAGATGCGCACGGGAGGCGATTTCTGGGATAACACCACCGAACCGCACGTGTTCTTCCATGGAGGAGGAGATGGTGTTGGTCAGAAGTTTTGAGCCGCGAACAATACCGATGCCGGTCTCGTCGCAGGAGGATTCGATGCCCAGAACGAGTGGTTCAGTAGCTGTCATGGGGTGCTGTCCTTTGCAGTGTGCGGTGCTGTGGGGTGTTCACCGGTGGCGGGTGGGTGTACGGTCGCCACCGGCGCGGTGGGTGCCGTGAGTTCTTTGAGCATAATGAGCGCGTCAGTGCCGTCGTCGTAGTAGCGGGGCCGCACGTGAATACGCGTGTACCCGTTACGCCGGTAGAGGCGTTGGGCGCGCGGGTTGTCGGCGCGCACCTCCAGCAGGATGCGTTCGGCCCCCTGCTGGCGGGAGCGGGTGTGCATGGTCTCTAGCATGGCGCGGCCGTACCCGTTCCCTTCATGCTCGGGCAGCACGGCGATGGTCTGCACATCGGCGGTATCGCCCACGACCATCACCCCGCAGTAGCCGATAATGCTGGGGCCAGAGCCGGTGTCATGTTCGAGCACGTAGTAGCTGCGGGTGGGGTGCCCTACTTCGGCCAGGAACATGTCAAGAGTCCCAGGCGTCTGCCGGGAAAAGCCGGGTTTCAAGGGTGTGCAGGTCGGGCACGTCCTGCAGCTGTGCGGCCCGCAGGGTAGTGTCTTCCCCCAGGCGGGTGGGCAGCTGCGGTTCCGGGTGGTCTGAGGTCGGCGGCATCACTGCTCCCGTGCGGGTGCTGCTGGGGCGGGCTGCTGCCCGCGTGTTTTCTGTGGCTCGCCTGTATTCTGCTGCCCATGCGGGGGCTGGGCGCTGGCGGTGCGGGCGAGCATGGCGGCCGGTACTTTCGCATCCGATTCGCGCAGGTACAGCGCCTGCGTATCGCGGCTGAGATTTTTTACCCCGCACCGCGCCGCAGCTTTCACCAAGTCCGCTGCGGTGGGGTGCAGGTGGGCGTAGTCTTTGAGCACATCCCAGCCGGAGGCGGTCAGCGCCTCGGTGTACAGCCCAGCCCCGTACCCTAGTGCGGGTGCGGCGGGGTCTGACGGGTCGGATGCGGGTGCATGGGTCTGGTGGGCGGGCCCAACCGACGGGCCTGCGGCGAGCGAATAGCCATTCTCGGTGACGGCAAAAAGCGCACAGTAGATTTCACGGCGGCGGGCATCCGAGGCAACTAGCGTCTCAACCGCCGCCCGGTTCATACCGCTATTGGCCGCCGTCAGGGAGTCACGGAAAGCACCGTCAGCGAACGCTCGTTCTACTATGGCGGTCAGGCTCATAAGCCCATACACTGGTTTATTCCCAGGCAAACCCGAGAGTGCGGGCGGTCATAATACCGGCGCGCAACCCGGTGAACGGGCCCGGCCCGGTGCCGGTGAGCACCGCATCCACGGCGGCGCCGTCCAGCCCCGTATCGGCTAAAACCTGAGCAGCGTAGGGGGCCATCACCTCGGCGTGGGAGCGGGTGTCTTCGCTCTCGTAGCTGGCGAGAATCTCTGCGCTCGCACCCGGTGCGTCACTGTCGATGCGAGCAAGCGCTACGGATGCGGTAGCTGATGAATCAAGGGCAAGTACTAGCACCCATCAATTCTAACGCGCCCGCCGCCCCAGTCAGCAGAGCGTGCACTGCCGGTCTTTGTGCACCTGCTCCCCTGACTATGGTGTGAACGTTACGCCTGCTGCAGGGCGCGGTACAGTTCATGTGCAGCGTGCCCCTCCCAGCGGGGCCCGATGGCGCGCACCCGCAGCAGGCGGGCCTCCGGGGTGTCTGTGTCTGCGTCATCCTGCGCGTCCCAGTCGAATTCGCCCTGCTCCCCGGCGGCGTATTCCAGGGCCGTGTGGGCGCCGTGCAGCCGGGTAAAGTCCAGTTCCAGGCGTGAATCGCTCAGGTGCTCGGCCTTGCCGCGCCCCCATTCGATAACGGTCACCGAGGTGTCCAGGGAAAACTCCAGGTCGAGGTCGTCAAGTTCTTCGGCGCTTGAGAGCCGGTAGGCGTCCACATGCACCAGGTCAGGCCCGCCAGCTCTGGGACCGTCCGGCAGGTTAGGGTGCACGCGTGAGAGCACGAAATGTGGGCGAAATAACCCCTTCACGCACGCCAAGCCCCTCCCCTAATGAGCGGGTAAATGTGGTTTTCCCAGCCCCCAGCTCGCCCGAGAGCAGCAGCACGTCCCCGGCGCGTAGCATCCGGGCGAGGGCATGGGCCAGTCGGCGCGTGTGCGCCGGGTCTGTCACCTCAAGGTCTATAGCCTCTGCGGCGTACATTACTGTGCGCCTTCGGGGACGCTGGTGTCTATGTCTTTGAGCGCTTCGTCCAAGGAGTGCAGCACATCAATTTCGCGTTCAATCCAGGTGCCGCCGCTATAGATACGGATCACGCGCGGAGAGATGCGGGTAACAACCTCATAGTTAATGGTCTCGGAGGCCTCAGCCCACTCCTCCACGGGCGGGTTGGGGCCGGCACCGAACAGGACCGCCCGCGCACCCAGGTAGCCAAGTTCCGGGTTGGAAAGCCCCGGCTCGCCAAGGTCTACCACCAGCTGGTCCATGGCGATGCGGCCAACCACACGGTAGGTTTTCGCTTCGGCGTCCCGCGGGTAAATACGCACCGGGGCGTTCGCGGCAATGCGCGGCACACCGTCGGCGTAGCCGAGCGGGATGAGCGCGAGGGTGGTGGGCTTGTCGGTGGTGTACCGCAGCCCGTACGAGACGCCCTGCCCGGCGGGTACCTCTTTGACGGCGCTCACATACCCGGTGAGGGTCATGACGGGGCGCAGCCCCAGCTGCTGAGCGCTCACCCCCGCCAACGGTGAAAGCCCGTAGATAGCCAGCCCGCAGCGGACAGCATTACCGAGCACAGCCTCGGGGGTGTTGTACTCTTCGGATGCTCCGGTGAGGGTGGCGGGGCTGTTCGCCAAGTGGATGAGGTCGGGGGTGAGCCCGGCGGCGCGGGCGGCGGCTACGAATTTATTAAACTTCTCGGTTTGCTGCGCGGTCTCGGCGCGTTCGGGTTCATCGGCCACGGCGAAGTGCGTAAAAATGCCCTCCACTCGGATCAGCCCGGCGGCTTCAAGCTCGGCGGCGCGGGAGATAAGGGCAGGCCATTCGGTGTCGGTGGAGCCGTTACGGCCCAGCCCGGTATCGGCCTTGAGGTGCACTATGGCACGCATGCGCAGTTTGGCCGCGGCGATGGCGATCGCTTCCAAGTCCCAGCCGGATACACCCAGGCGAACGTCTGCTTCGATGGCTTCCTCAAAGTCGGTGCGGGGTGTGTGGAGCCACGCAATAATGGGTGCCTCTATACCTTCGGAACGCAGTTCAAGAGCTTCGGAGACGTGCACCACCGCGAGCATGTCGGCGCCCGCTTCAAGAACGGAACGGGCAACCGGGTAGGCGCCGTGCCCGTAGGCGTCGGCTTTGACGACGGCAATGAGCTGCCGCTCACCAATACGGTGTTTGAGGGTGCGCACGTTATGTTCAACAGCACTCAGATCGATAATGGCGGCTCGTTCGGCTTCGCCGGGTTGCAGCTGGACGTTGGCGATGGGGGTTCCGGGAATGGCGCTTTCGGGGGTGTTCATTCTCTGTACCTCGGTTTAGTTGTGCCTTTAGGTGACCTGCTGGGCGGTGTACGCCGGTGTCTTTATATTTTATCGTGGACTCCCCCAGCGGTCATACGCCCTAGTCACCGCGTTTTTCAGGGTTTTTCTACCGTGCGGGGTTTCTTCCATCATGCACAATGCGGCTGGGCGGAGTGTAAGTGCTGGCTGTGCGCTGGCTATGTGCCGGCATGCCGTCTTGGGTGCGGGTGTTTTTGGGGTGGGTGCGGTGCGGCGCGGTAGACTGTGCGGGTGAGTATTTCAACCCCGCCCTCCCGTGTTTCCTCTGAGACCGCCGCCCGCGTGGTACATGTTTTTTCAATGCACACCGACCCGTTTGCTCAGCCTGGCAGCGGCGATGCCGGGGGCATGAATGTTTACATTGCACGTTCGGTGGAGGCGATGCTCGCCGCCGACCCCGCCCCTGCGTATTGAGGGTTTTTACCCTAGACTTTTGGGGATGGGGCGGCAGAACGCTCGGCGGCCCCTGAGCACCCGCGGTGTCGCGTGCACTATGTGCCGGTTTCGGGAACGCGCGGGGCCGCGAAGAATGATTTACCGAAGTTCACCGGCGGTTTTGCGCAGGCGGCGGTGGAGGCGGCGCAGTGGGTACCGCAGCTGATCCACGCGCACTATTGGCTTTCGGGTGTTGCTGCGCTAAACGCTGCAGCGCACTATGCGACAGCCACCGCAGGCAGCAGAACGAACGTTCCGGTTCTTTTTACTCCGCATACTACGGCGGCGGCGAAGGATGCGCACCGTGGTGCCAACGAGCCTGCGGAGCCGGGGTACCGGCGAGCTGAAGAGGGCCGCATTATTGTCGAGGCAAACCTCATTATCGCGAACACCCCGGTTGAGGCCGACCAGCTGCAGGGGTACTACGGGGCTGACCCTTCACGGCTGCGGGTGATTACTCCGGGGGTTGATACGAGTATTTTCTGCCCCGTTGCGGGCGTACACGCCGAGAATGAGGGGTCGGATACTCGCTCCCGTATCGTTTTTGCAGGCAGGCCCCAGCCGCTTAAAGGCCCGCACCTGCTGGTCGAGGCGCTGGGGCTGCTCCCTGATGACCTGCTGGTTGAACTCGATATTATTGGCCGTTCCGACTCCGACTATGAGCAGCTGCTCCTTCAGCGCGCCGCGCAGCTGCAGGTGGCGGACCGGGTGCATTTACGGCCCCCTGTTCCGGCGAGTGAGCTGGCGCAGATCTTCCGGCGGGCCGATATTGTGGCTTCCCCGTCCTCATCCGAGTCGTTCGGGCTGGTGGCTTTAGAGGCTCAGGCCGCTGGTGCGGCGGTGCTGGCCTCCGACGTTGATGGGCTGAGGTATGCGGTCGAGAACCATGTCTCCGGTTTGCTGGTAGCCCCGCGCACCCCGCAGCATTGGGCGGTGGCCATTGAGCGTGTGGTTCGTGCCCCGCGGCTTCGGCTCACCCTGGGGGCGCAGGCGGCGGCGCGGGCGCGCTCCTTCAGCTGGGAGGCTACGGCACAGAAAACTCTGGCGGCGTATGCGGATGCGCTCTCCGCAGTGAGCTAACCGGACGCGCTCGTCTCACCGGGGAACCCCATCTCCATTAGCTACACTGTACCCATGACATTCCCTATGACCCGGCACGAGTTCGCCGCTTACCTTGATTCCGCCCGTATCACGGGTGATGTTGCCACCCCACGCGAGAATAACCTTTCGCATATTCAAGGTTTCCTTGATCATAATGAGCACCTCGAATTCGGGGTGATCTGGTCAAAGGATTGGACCTACGACGAAGTTTTTTTGAAGTTATGGTACGCCGTGCTGGCCTGAACCCCTGACCGCTCGCATGTTCAGGGGCAAGATACGATTGGTGCCGCCCAGTGCATTGATGCTCTCGAAGAGTATGCCCGTATTTTTTTGGCGATGCGGTACGCGCCCGCCAGAAAATCCTGTTCGCCACCGGTCATCCCGCCGGGCTTTTTCCCCATTTATGCTGAGCTGGCGCGCGTCGCCGAACGCGCCAGGGGCCACGGTGCTGCGTATTGAGCAGGGTGAGCGGTTTTTGGACGGCGATATTCGCCAGATCATGGGTGTGGTGATGTTTGAGCAGTACGGGAACCTGCAGCACACGCATTTCCCCGGGCCGATGCGCATCGCCCTCGCCCAGCTTCGTGAGCGCGGCGAGCTGCCCGATCTTGTGGTTTCCGATCACGGGATGGCGGGGTATGCGGCATCGCAGCAGAAGCTGCCGACGCTCGGTATTGCCGACTGTAACGACCCGGGGCTGTTTATTGCCGCGGAGCAGGGTGATTTACCGGTGTGTGTTCCGATGGATGATAATGTTCCGCCGAATCGTTACGAACCGCTGATTGATTTTGTGCTCGACCGGGCTGAACTGACCGGTTTTCGTTCCTGACTCATGACTTATAAGCATGAGCGGATAGACTAAGAAGATGTACCAGCGCACCTCACGCACTGCTGCTTTTAGGCCCCTGCGGGCGCTGCCTGCTGCAGCGAGTACCCGCACCTGCCTTCCGCGCCAGCAGGCGTTATGCGGCGCTGTCTCCCCACCACACGCACGTCCTGTGACCGACTTCACTCAACTTAACGGGTTTTGTGTGAATATGCGCGGGCCTTGTAGCCCTAAAATAATGAGTGGATACGTTTTCGCTGACAGCCGATTGTTCTCTCGTTACCTGATCCTGCCCCGGCAGTGTTCGGCTTCTGAAACGCGTTTCCACTCACTCACACAAACACAGCACTGGCAAAAACAATAGGTTCACGCCGGGCGGGTCTGCCGCCACGGCGCGGAACCAGTCTATCGGCTCCACGGTCCGGGGAAGGTTATTGAATTTTGGGGATTCAAGACAACCTTAAGAAAATATGGGATAGCGCCTATGTCATGAAGAAAACCTGGCACACGAAAGTCGTGCACGCCCTGTACCTGGTTGATCTTATAGCGATCGTATTCTCCGTGGTGAGCGCGCACATTTTCCGGTTTGGCTTCGAGCAGGTGGATCTTCCCCCCATTAACCTCTGGCCGTTTAGCGTCATGGGCCGCGAATACATCCCGTTTGACTACATCACCCTAGATATCATCATGATCATCATGTGGTGGCTTTTCCTGCAATTTAACGGCTCCCGCAGTGTGCGGGTTCTGGGGTTCGGTACAGAGGAGTACCGGCTTGTCACGCGCGGCACCACCTACTGTTTCTGCATGATCATCATTGTCGCCTTCTTCTTGAAGGTGGAATTCACCCGCCTGTACATGCTGATTTCCTACCCGCTGGGCATTATCTCCCTGGCGTTTATGCGGTGGCTGCTGCGGCAGGGACTAGTGCGGTGGCGTAAAAGAGGCCGCGCGCTCACCCGCGTCCTTATTATCTCCGACGTCATCACCGGGCGTCACCTGCACCAGGCGCTGGGGAGCGTGATCGCCTCCGGGCTGTGCCCCACCGCGTTCTACCTGCCGGGCCTTCCCGAGGGCACGGTTGTTGCTGGCGATAACCTGCCGGTGCTGGGGTACAGCACCGACCCCGCCAAGATTATGCAGGCGGTGCAGGAGAACAATATTCACATGGTGGCGGTCTCGAACGGCCACCACTTGACCCCCAACCAGATGCGGCAGCTGGGGTGGAAACTGGCTGATGCCCGCATCTCACTGATTATGGCCCCAGCCACCACCGACGTGGCGGGCCCGCGCATGCACATTCAGCCGCTGAACGGTCTGCCGCTGGTGCACGTCTCAACCCCGCGTATTACGGGCGCTTCGGCCTTCGCAAAACGCAGTATTGATGTGGTCTGCTCGGGTCTGGGGCTGCTGCTGCTTTCCCCGCTGTTCGCTATTGTGGCGCTTGTGGTGAAGAGCGATAGAGGCCCCGTGTTCTTCTTCCAGGAGCGTGTGGGCATTAAAGGCCAGCCGTTTAAGATGGTGAAGTTCCGGTCGATGCGCACCGACGCCGAAGAAATCAAAAAACAGTTGGCGGCGCAAAATGAGGGGCACGGACTGCTCTTTAAGATGGCGAACGACCCGCGAGTCACCCCGGTGGGGCGGTTTATCCGCAAATACTCGATTGATGAGCTGCCGCAGCTGTGGAACGTGTTCAAGGGTGACATGTCACTGGTGGGCCCGCGTCCGCCGCTGCCTGAAGAGGTCGAAAAGTACGAGGAGATGGTGTACCGCCGTCTGCTGGTCAAACCCGGTATTACGGGGCTGTGGCAGTTTCTGGCCGCAGCGATCTTTCTTGGGAAGAGTCGGTACGCCTCGACTTATACTATGTGGAGAACTGGTCACTCACCACCGATTTCGTGATTTTAGCGCGCACAGTACGCGCCGTATTCGCCAAGGACGGGGCGTACTAGACACCACAAACAAACGGCGTCTCTTACCGCCGCCTCAGACTAGGATGCTGTGCCCGCCAGCTGATATCAGCTGGCGGGCACAGCATTATTTTTCTGTCTCACTGCTAGTACTCCAGCAGTTCTGCAATCGCCTGCGGCAGGCTCTGAACCACCCGTGTGGGCGGTACCGGGCCCCTGCGCCCACCCAATGAGGCGAGGGCCGCCCGGCCATGCAGGTACACAGCCAAAGCGGCAACACGCGCGTAGACGTCGTCCTCCAGCGGTGTGCTGCGCTGTGCAGCGGCGGCAACTTTCTGCGCCAATAGTGCCCCTAAAATACCGGTGAGAGTGTCTCCGCTGCCGGCAGTGGCCAACCAGGCGGTAGCCCCGCGCACACTGTAAACGGTGTCTGCGGGCGAGGCGATCAGACTATACCCGCCTTTGAGCATAACGGTTGCCCCGGTAAGCGCGGCAGCGGTTTTCACCCACCGCAGCGGCTGGCGGGTAATATCGCCCCTGCTGGGGGCGGGGGTGTTCTGCATCAGCTCGGCCCACCGCCCCGCCAGCCCGTTGGCGAGCGCCGCCAGCAGCCGCTGCAGCTCACCGGCGTGGGGGGTGAGTATTTTATGGGCGGTGAGGCGTTTACCGGTGAGCAGGTACTCCGCCACGGTATCCACAGCCCCGGCGTCAAGTACCGCCGGTTCAGGGGCCTCAATGAGGTACCGGTTGGTGGGCTCACTCGACGTGGTGCCGCTGCCCCCGGCCCAGGCGTGCACCTGCTGCTGGCGTGCAGGCCCGCTGAAACACACGGTTTCGGGGTTGTGGGCGAGCATCAGGGCGTGTAATTTCTCGTCATTCACACCGAAGCGCACCATACCCACCCCGGTGTTAATGGCCGCATGAACACTCATGAGCGCCGCACCCGGATATTCGGGTGTTCCGGTGAGCATCCCTACCACTCCCCGCGTATATTTGTGTGATTCTACGGTGGGGGTCTCAAGCTCACGACGGTAATCTTTGGTCTCTAGCACCCGCAGCGCCGGTTCGGTGTTATCAAGGGCGTGCGGCACCCCCCAGGGTGTGCAGCCGAATGCTGCCGCAGTGTTCGGCGGTGCCGGTGCCAGTTGGCAGCTTATGCCCAATGAAGGTGACGGTACGCACCGCCGCAAGGGACGGCTCATTCAGGGTGCCGTCGTTGCTGTCTACCCCACTGGGGATGTCACAGGCGATAACGGGCGGTAGTGTGCCCAGCTGCTGCAGGGACCGCAAATACCCCAGGTACTCCCCCGCTTCCCCGTGCACAGGCCCGCGCGCACCGGTGCCGAGGATCCCATCAATGATTAATGAGTAGTCGGAGATATTACGCAGGCTCTGCTCTGTGTGCAACACCCGGGTGCCTTCCCCAGCCTCACGGGCGATAAGCTCAAGGTTACGCCCCGTGGGGTCAAACAGCACCGCGTCAATACTGTACCCAAGCCGGTGCAGCCGCACCCCCGCATACACGGTGTCGGCACCGTTATTGCCGGGCCCTACCAGCAGCAGCACACGCCCGCTGTGCGGCGGCGCCCCGTGGCTAACGAGGGTATCGTATGCTTCTTCGGCGAGCGCATCGGCGGCGCGCTGCATCAGGTAGCCGTTATAGTCGGGTGCCTGCACGTATGGCTTTTCGGCTTCGCGGATGCTTTCGCCGGTGTAGATGAGTTTCATGGCCTCTCCTTAGGCTGGTGCCCTCACACGTTTCTACGGTGTTTCGCCTGGGGGCTCTGGGGCGAGCACGGTAATGCGATAGCTTTCGGGGTTGAACCGGCGCAGGTGCTCCAGTTCGCTGGTGTTGAGGTATTCTGCGGTGGCGATAGCCACGGCCACAGGTTCGTCGTGAGTGAGGCTCAGGTGCAGGCGGTTAATGCCGAGCGAGCGGGCGCGGGCCGCGATGGTTCCGCTGACCACCAGGTAGGGCTGGCCGGATTCGGTGCTGGCTACTTCGCAGTCTTGCCAGTTGAGCCCGGCGGGTGCGCCGAGAACTTTGGCGAGGGCTTCTTTCGCGGCGAACCGTACGGCTTGGGAGCGTAGGTTGCGGGTGCGCTCGCTGGCGGTGAAGACGCGTCGCACGAAGGCGGGGGTTTCGGTCACTATCCGCTCGAATCGTTCGATATTGACGGTATCTACGCCGATGCCGATAATCATCTCTCACCTTCTTCCCGATGCGGTGTTTTATGTTAAGTCTAGCTAGGTTGTGTGGGTTTCAACAGGTTTCGCTTTGCTCTCAGCACCGCTGCAGACTATTTTTCCGGGTGTGGGGTGCCTATGAGGGCATGTAGCTGCAGCAGAGTGGGTTTCGGGCTGGTATAAGAAAGCGCCCGGCAGCACCTGGGGTGCACGCCGGACGCTTGTGGCAGTTCCTGACAGAGCGGGGTTGCGCTACTCTACGGTCACCGACTTGGCGAGGTTACGGGGCTGGTCAACGTCCAGTCCTTTCGCCTCAGCAAGTGCGCACGCAAAAATCTGCAGCGGCACGGTGGCCAGCAGGGGCTGCAGCAGAGAAGGCGCAGCGGGAACAGTGATCAGACGATCCGCGTAGTCCTTGACGGCTTCGTCTCCTTCTTCGGCGATCACGATGGTGAATGCCCCACGAGCGCGCACTTCCTGAATATTGGAGACGACCTTGCCGTGCAGGGATTCACGCCCCTGCGCGGAGGGCACAATGATGATAACGGGCTGGCCCTCTTCAATCAGGGCGATAGGACCGTGTTTCAGCTCGCCGGCGGCGAAGCCTTCGGCGTGGATGTAGCTGATCTCTTTGAGTTTAAGCGCGCCTTCAAGGGCAACGGGGAACCCAACGTGGCGGCCCAGGAAGATCACCGAAGAGGTGTCTTTCATCTCGGCGCCGAGTTCTTTCACGAGGGTATCGTTGTCGATCACCTTCTGGATCTTGGCGGGCATCTTCTGCAGCTCACCGAGGATGGCGGAGATTTCGTCCTTGTACTTATTGCCGCGAAGCTGCGCCAGGTACAGACCCAGCAGGTATGCTGCGGTAATCTGCGCCAGGAACGCCTTGGTTGATGCAACCGCGATCTCAGGTCCAGCGTGGGTGTACAGCGCCGCATCGGATTCACGCGGCAGGGTTGAGCCGTGGGTGTTGCAGATGGAGATGACCTTAGCGCCCTGCTCGCGGGCGTGACGCACCGCCATGAGGGTATCCATGGTCTCGCCGGACTGCGAGAGAGCCACAATCAGGGTCTTCTCGTTCACGATGGGGTCGCGGTAGCGGAACTCATGAGCGAGCTCGACCTCGGTGGGGATACGGCACCAGTGCTCGATAGCGTAGCGCGCAACCTGGCCCGCGTACGCTGCGGTACCGCAGGCCACCACAATGATCTTATCGATCGAGCGCAGCACGGAGTCATCGATATTGAGCTCGTCCAGAACGAGGTTGCCTTTCGTCCATGCGTCCCATGAGGGTCTGCTCAACGGCGGTGGGCTGCTCGTGGATTTCCTTCTCCATGAACGAGTTGTAGCCGCCCTTTTCCGCCGCTGCGGCATCCCATTCGATGTGGAAGGGCTTGCCTTCGGCGGGGTTGCCGTCAAAGTCAATAATCGAGTAGTCGGTGCTGGTGATGGTGACAATCTGGTCCTGCCCCATCTCCACGGCTTCTTTGGTGTGATCGATAAACGCCGAAACGTCAGAGCCCAGGAAGTTCTCGTTCTCCCCCAGGCCGATTACCAGCGGGGAGTTACGGCGGGTGGCCACCACCTGGTCGGGGTGGTCTGCGTGCACCGCAAGGATTGTGAACGCACCCTCCATACGGTTTGATGCCACGCGCACGGCCTCGGTCAAGTTGCCGGTGCCGAGCTTGTTATAGCTGCTTGCGATCAGTGCGGCAGCTACCTCGGTATCGGTCTGGGACTGGAACTCGACCCCTTCAGCGAGCAGTTCGGCGCGCAGTTCAGCGAAGTTTTCAATAATACCGTTATGCACTACCGCAAGGCGACCGTGATCGACCACGTGCGGGTGCGCATTAGTGTCGGTGGGTCCGCCGTGGGTGGCCCACCGAGTGTGACCGATACCGATCCGTGATTCGGTGAGAGGAGCTTGCGCAACCTCGTTCTCCAGGTTAATGAGCTTGCCCGCTTTCTTGCGGAATTCGATGCCGTCGGGGCATACGAGCGCAACACCGGCAGAGTCATAGCCGCGGTATTCCTGGCGGCGTAGACCTTCTAGAACCACATCATATGCATTGTGGCTAAATTTATGACCGTCTGGTGCTGAGCCCAGACCTACGTATCCAACGATTCCACACATACTCAAAAGTCTATCTTATTGCTAGCGGTTCTCTGCGCGTTTGGGGGCCGGTTGGGCCTGTGAGCACAATGGGGTTCACCACCCCCGTTTCTTTTCGTTAGGTACGCCACATACCCGGGACGTTGTTCCCTGTCGGGGGCGCTAAGGGTCCGGTTTAGCGCGCCGGTGACAAAAACCCTACACTTGAGGTCATGAGCTCAGCATCTACTTCTGCCGCTTGGTCGCGTTTTACCGAGCTGGAACGCACCCGCTGGTCACGTCTTTCCGCCGAAATATCGGTGCCGCTGACCGGCGCAGAGATCGAAGACTTAAGGGGTTTAGGCGAGACGATAGACCTTGAAGAAGTGCAGCAGGTGTATCTTCCGGTGTCTCGTCTGCTGAACCTGTATGTGAACGCCGCCTCGTCGCTGAACCATATGACGAACGATTTTTTGGGGGTTTCGCAGCGGCGGGTACCGTTCATCATTGGTGTGGCGGGCTCGGTCGCTGTGGGCAAGTCCACAACCGCCCGCGTGTTGCAGGCGTTATTACGCCGCTGGCCTTCCACCCCGAAGGTGCAGCTCGTCACCACTGACGGCTTCCTGTACCCTAATGCCGAGCTGCAGCGTCGCGGCATTATGCACCGTAAGGGCTTCCCCGAGTCTTTCGATCGCAGAGCCCTGCTGGAGTTTGTATCCGCCGTCAAATCGGGTGTGCCGCAGGTTTCGGCACCCAAGTACTCGCATCTGTATTACGATATCCTGCCCGATGAGCGGATTGAGGTGAACACCCCGGACGTGCTGATCCTGGAGGGGCTGAACGTGCTCGCCCCCGCCGGTACGGAAGGCCCCGAAACATCGGATTTGACGCTCAGTGATTTTTCGACTTCTCCATCTACGTGGATGCGCTCACTGAAGATATTCAACGCTGGTACGTGGAACGTTTCCTTTCCTTGCGTTCTTCGGCGTTTTCTAACCCCAATTCGTATTTTAGGCGTTATGCTGAGCTGGACGATACGCAAGCGGCAGAGGTTGCTACCGGTATCTGGAAGTCCATTAACGAACCGAACCTGGTACATAATGTACTTCCAACCCGTGCCCGTGCTCACCTGATACTGCAAAAGGGCGCTAACCACAGCGTGCAGCGGGTGCTTTTGCGTAAAAACTAGATGCGTTCGTGTGGATCACATGTCACCGACGAATGGAGATATTATGACCGTGCACCGAACAGCCGATATTTTTTCGCGCCGTGCCGCGCTTGCTCTCGCTGGCGGCGGAGCGGGCGCCTTATTATTGGCGGCCTGCGGTTCGGGTGATGGTACTTCGGGTGTATCAAACTCGGCTTCTTCTACTGGTTCCGCTTCTGAAGGGTCGGGTGGTGCGGGCTCAACGGCTGCGGCTGGCTCCAGCCCTTCGGCCGCATCGGCGAGCACCGAGACGAACCCGGGGTCGTTAAGAGTGATTGTGAACAAGATGCGCCCGTTCTCCCCTAAGGAGTGGGAGCCTGAGGACCTGGTAGATTTTGAGGGACATCAGCTGCGGGCTGAGGCGGCCGAAGCAGCGAAGAAATGATGCGGGCCGCGAAGCAGGAGGGTGTGGAGCTGACGGTTAGCAGCGCCTACCGTTCGTACGCGGTACAGCAGCAGACCTATCAGCACTGGGTTGAGGTGAACGGCAAGCAGAAGGCAGATACACTCTCGGCCCGCCCCGGATATTCGGAGCATCAGACCGGTCTTGCCATTGATTTTGGGTCGGCGCAGGAGGGGTGCTTGCTGGAAGAGTGCTATAAGGACACGAAGGCCGGGCGGTGGCTGGCCGAGCACGCCCCCGAGTACGGCTATATCCTGCGCTTCCCTCAGCAGCAGCAGGGTATTACTGGCTACATTTTTGAGCCGTGGCACTACCGGTATTTGGGCGTTGAGCTTGCCAAGGAGTACACAGCTTCAGGAGCGGACACTTTGGAGGAGTTCTTTGGCACGGGGGCTGCCCCGAATTATGAGGAGTCTTAGAGCGGTGACTGACCGTCACTGAGGGCTCACCCTGAACGACAGGCTTAACTGTATATTTAGTGAAGTACTGAGGGGGCACATATGGAGAGTGTGTCCCCTCTTATGCTCGAATTTATGCGGTTAATAAATGCATCTCTGATAGACTGCTGAACATTTCCAGAAAGTTATTTGTGAATAAAAACACAAGGGTTTTTGTCTATATTCTGAGACACCTCTCGAAATCTGCACCTGATTATGGTTATCCTTAATCACATGCTTAAAGGTTTTAAAGATTTTATTCTCCGTGGCAATGTCCTTGATCTTGCGGTCGCTTTCATCATGGGTGCTGCGTTCAACGAGGTCGTGAAGGCTCTCGTTAATTCTATTCTGATGCCTGCCATTTCTATGGTTGTTGGCGTTCAGAATTACGATAACTTCCTGGCATTTGGCGATGTCAAGGTTGGCGTGTTCCTGACTGCTGTTGTCAACTTCTTGCTGGTTGCTGCCGCCCTGTACTTCGCGGTAGTGATGCCTATGAAGAAGCTCAACGCAAGGGTCAGCAAGAAAAAGGCTGAAGATATGGAAGACACTGAGCTGTCCCTGTTGAAGGAGATCCGCGACTCCCTCACCACCAAGAAGTAAGCTTCCCGTTCGTACCTGTATTTAACAGGCTTAACCTATCCCGTTCTTTCCCACCGGAAAGAGCGGGATAGCTGCTTTAAAGCGTCATACCCACAACAGGGACACCAATAATGAAAGGGCACCGACGGAGCAAGCCGTCGGTGCCTTGTGCGCATTATAGGGTTTATACGAGTTTCAGCTCTTTAGTGACAACATCAGCCAGCTGCTGGGCGACCTCGTCAGCCTGTTGTTGAGCTGCGGCTTCCACCATTACCCGCACCAGCGGCTCGGTACCGGAGGCACGCAATAGCACGCGCCCGCTGTGCCCCAGTGTTTTCTCGGCATCAGTCACTGCGGCGGTGAGTGCCTTATTGGTTTTCACACCGGCCCTGTCTACGTTCTTCACGTTAATGAGGCGCTGCGGGGTGGGCTTCATGCGGGCTGCCAGCTCCGATAGTTTCTTCCCGCTCCGGGCCACTTCGGCCGCCAGGTGAAGGCCTGTCAGCACACCGTCTCCGGTGGTTGCATAGTCGCTCATAATCACGTGCCCGGATTGTTCGCCACCCAGGTTATAGCCGTTTTCGCGCATGGCCTCCAGCACGTAGCGGTCCCCTACCCCAGTGCGCACTAGGTTAATGTCGTGCTCTTTCAGATATAGTTCCAGCCCCAGGCTGCTCATGACGGTCGCCACGAGTGTATCCTGCGCCAGAGTGCCAGCGTTTTTCGCTGCTACAGCAAGAATCGCCATAATCTGGTCGCCGTCCACGAGCTTGCCGTTCTCATCCACGGCTTGGCACCGGTCAGAGTCGCCATCGTGAGCAATACCCATGTCGGCGCCGTGTTTTATGACGGCTTCTTGCAGCTTCTCGGGGTGGGTTGAGCCCACACCGTCGTTAATATTCGTGCCGTTCGGTTCCACAGCTAGAGTAACTACCTCAGCGCCCAGTGCCTCAAATGCGGCGGGCGAGACGGAGTAAGCGGCACCATTCGCGCAGTCAAGCACGATCTTTTGGCCCGCCAGCGGTTTTTCTTCCGATAGGGTGGATACCAGATGATCCACGTACACTGAGGCGCCATTACTGAGCGGACGCACAGTACCTACCGCACCGCCGGTGGGGTACCGGAATGCTTTGAGCTTATACACGTGCTCAATGGCGTCTTCGACCTTGTCCTCAAGCTTCTGACCGCCGCGTGCTAAGAACTTAATGCCGTTATCGGCAGCAGGTTGTGTGAGGCAGAAATCATCACCCCAAAATCGGCATCGGTGTGGGCTACCAGGTAGGCCGCAGCCGGGGTGGGGACTACCCCCGCGTCAAGCACATCAACACCGGCGCTGGCGAAACCAGCCTTCATTGCCGCGCAAATGAAGTCTGCGGATGCCCGAGAGTCGTTAGCGATAACTGCCCGGGGACGTACCCCGTCAGCAACGGTATCGAATCCCAGTACAATAGCTGCTGCCTGGGCAAGTTCTAGAGCGAATTCCGGGGTGATCGCCGAATTGGCGAGGCCACGCACCCCGTCGGTTCCAAATAGTCTTTCAGTCACACTCCCATTCTACGGGGTACTGAGAGATTCTTCAGGCAGGTTTGGTCAATAGCAATGATCACATCATTAAAATTTTTATTAAATATTCATTTAAAAAATTAAGATTATATAAATTAATTGCGCCCTGCAAGGAAAAACTTGCGGGACGCAACTGCATTCTTCTATCAACCCGATAATAGATTATTCGTTAAATTTTTTTATGTATTACCCGTATTATTCGGAGTGTAATAGCAATAAAGTTTTATAGCACCGCACCCACCCGGTGTATCAGTGACTTTTTCCAGGTGGGTGCAGGCCTCAAGGTCTACCCTTGTACATGGGCTAGGCTACTGAACGACAGGGAAACCTTCCGGGTCGCTGCCGCCTTCCTCCTCAAATACATCGGTAGCCGACCGAACAATAAGGGGGTCGCAGGTGCCCACCACTTCATGGTCCTTGGAGGGGGTAGTCGAACTGCGAGAGCACATAGCGCATTGCCTCTAGACGGGCACGCTTCTTATCATTCGACTTAATTACGGTCCACGGGGCATCGCCGGTGTGAGTGTAGAAGAACATTGCCTCCTTGGCGGCAGTGTAATCGTCCCACTTATCGAGCGAGGCAAGGTCGGTGGGTGAGAGCTTCCACTGTCGCACCGGGTCGGTCCGGCGCGAGTTAAAACGCGCCAGCTGCTCCTGCTTGGTGACAGAGAACCAGAACTTAATGAGCTTAATGCCGGAGTTCACCAGCATACGTTCCAGGTCGGGAACCTCACGCATGAACTCAAAGTACTGCGTCTGGGTGCAGTACCCCATCACCCGTTCAACACCGGCACGGTTGTACCAGGAACGGTCCATCATCACGATCTCCCCGCCTGAGGGAAGGTGTTTAATGTACCGCTGAAAGTACCACTGGGTCTGTTCAATGTCGGTGGGTTTCTCCAGCGCAACCACACGGGCGCCACGCGGGTTCAGGTGTTCGGTAAAGCGCTTAATAGATCCGCCCTTACCAGCGGCGTCGCGCCCCTCAAAGATGATCAGGATTTTCTGGCCCGTGGCTTTTGCCCACAGCTGGAGCTTCAAAAGCTCAATCTGCAGGGCTCGCTTTTCTTTCTCGTAGGCTTTACGCCCCAGTTTCGTATCGTACGGATAGCCGATTTTCCAGGCGTCGCTCTTATTGTCGTCTTTTTTGCTGCCGTTTAGTGCGTGCGTTAAGGAAGCCATTTCGTCCAATTCCGCGGCATAGTCTTCCACTACCGAGGTACGGCGAAGCTGAGGCCTAAGAGCCTGCTTAATGGCTGCCCGCTTATCGGAGGTGGATGTGCCACTTTTTTCGGTCTCAAAGACAGCCTTCTCACTTACAGAATGGGCTGTAACGGACTGATCTTCTACAGTGGTGGCCTGCTCCGTTGCGGGGTTTTTCTCCGTCATACTGTCTCTTCCTGTTGTGTCTACTATGACCTTTTAACTGTATCGAAATCACCCTCTAAGTGACAACCGTTACAGTTACACGTACCCTTATGGTTACTACCCAAGCCCCGCCGCTGTGCCCTTTCAGCGGCACTATTACCGTGGGCCTACCCCCCGTGATATATGTGTTTCTTTCAACGCCCATACAAACGGGGCACTCTGCACGCACCGCCACTCTGCCTCTGCTCTGTTATCCCACTACTAAACCGCAGCAGCAAGAAGAGCTCCAGACTGACCTCGATAGCTTCAGGTAAAGCAAAGGCCCTGCAGCCCCACCTGAGGAGAGCTGCAGAGCCTGCAAACTGTCGCAGAACCAGCGATTAACGCTTTGGAGAACTGCGAAGCTTTACGTGCCTTCTTAAGACCGGCCTTCTTACGCTCAATGACGCGTGCGTCACGGGTGAGGTAGCCTGCCTTCTTCAGCGCGGGACGGTTGTTCTCACGGTCGATCTCGTTCAACGCGCGAGCAATGCCCAAACGCAGCGCACCAGCCTGACCGGAGGGGCCGCCACCGTTAATGCGTGCGATCACGTCGTAAGCGCCCTCAAGTTCCAGAATCTTGAACGGCTGGTTCACGTCCTGCTGGTGCAGCTTATTGGGGAAGTAGCTATCCAGGGCGCGGCCGTTAATGGTCCAGTTGCCGGAGCCGGGGATAACGCGCACACGCGCCACTGCTTCTTTACGGCGGCCAACTGCAGCACCTGCAACAGTCAGTGCCGGACGGCTTGCCTGTGCAGCCGCCGCGACGGGGGCTGCGGATTCCGAGGTGTAGCTGGTCAGCTCTTCCTCGACTACGATCTGCTCTTCATTCTGAGCCACGATTTCTCCTATTGTTTCTTCGTAGGCCCGAATTACTGGGCGACCTGGTTGAATTCGTAGGTCTTGGGCTGCTGAGCCGCGTGCGGGTGCTCGGGGCCAGCGTAGACCTTCAGCTTCTCTTAATCTGCTGTGCAGCCAGCTTGTTCTTGGGCAGCATGCCCTTCACAGCCTTCTCAACCGCACGAACAGGGTTGGTTTCAAGAAGCTCTGCATAGTTAACGGACTTCAGACCGCCGGGGTAACCCGAGTGGCGGTATGCACGCTTCTGTTCAAGCTTTGCACCGGTCAGGGCGACTTTCTCAGCATTCACGATGATCACGAAATCGCCGGTGTCCACGTTAGGGGTAAAAGTCGGCTTGTGCTTACCGCGCAGCAGGATAGCGGTCTGGCTTGCGAGGCGACCGAGCACCACGTCGGTGGCATCAATGATGTGCCACTGGCGCTCAATTTCGCCGGGCTTAGGAGTATAAGTGCGCAAAATATTGGCCTTTGTCTCGAAATGTACATTCGGCGCTTAGTTGGGTATCACGCCTATTACTACGTGCATGACGAATCCGGGTGAGGACCGAATGCTCGCCCGTCCTAGCCCGTACCCCGCGGCACCTTAACGTCCTGCAACTAGACAGTGCCGCAGAGCGCGCTCGGGTAGAACACGCACAACTGTCAAAACTATACAGGACTTTAAACGCTTAATCCACACGGAACCCTCATCCGTGTGGATTTAAACGTTAAAATAAACCAGCACCTTTTAGGGGCCGGGCTATGACCGGTTTACCCTGCGGCTGCGGCGGTACGCGTCCGGCGGGCACGTTCCGCCTGCGCCCCGTACTCTTCAGGAGCCGGGTAGTAAATCTCAGCCAATGATAGGCCCTGAGGGGGGTGCCAACGTCAGAGAGGCATCGCGCGCCGGGGAATCAATCAGCCCCCGCAGCCATTCGCGGGTGCGCTTGCCGCTGGCATACAGCACCAGAGCCCCAATAATGGAGCGCACCATATGGTGGCAGAAGGCATCAGCAACAATATGGGCCTCAATCAGGCCCTCTTCAGTGCGCATAAAGTTCAGAATCCGCAGCTCACGAATAGTCGTAGCACCCTCACGGGGCTTACAGAACGACAGGAAATCACGCAACCCCAACAGGTCTGCGGCGGCCTCATTCAGAACACTCGGGGTGAGCCTCTCAGGGACGCCCCACGTGAAGGTGCGCCGCAGCGGGTCGGGGCCTGCCTGCTGCCCATCGGCAATACGGTAAATATAACGACGGCCAGTCGCCGAGAAACGTGCATCAAAGTTAGCGGGCATCTCGCACACGCGGTGAATACGTATTGCCCCCTGCATTACGCCGTGCATACTCATGGGCAGGCCCAATTTTACCTCGGCCTCCCCCCAGCGTGCGGCGCAGGGCCCCGGTAAGGCGGCGGTGCAGGGTGCACGCCGGGTCCTGATTACCCTCACGTCCGGTGAGTTTCTGCCATGTCTCTTCTGTTATGTCCAGATGCACAGTCTGCGCCTCAGCGTGCACACCGGCATCGGTACGGCCTGCGACCGTCACTCGGTGGGGTGAGCGCAGAATAAGTTCCAACGCAGATTCCAGAACACCTTGGACCGTCACCCGGCTGGGCTGCCTCGCCCACCCGCTAAAGAACGAGCCATCATACGCCAAGTCGATACGTACCCTACGCAGCCCCGGAGCTCGCACGCTAATAGCGGCGTCAGCGAAATCATCGCCGCAGCGCATGGCTATTAAGGCTGGATCGTATTCCTGCATCTCAAAATCCTGAACGCTGTCTTCCTGCACACCTGCTTCCCAGAGGGCCAGCATCGTATTCTCCTTGTGGTTGGTTGAGTCGGTGAGTGTGAGCCAGTGCTCTTCCACCATACCCGCCAAACAACCGGTAAAGAAACTACAACGAGAAAATAAGTAAAATTTTATCAAATTGATATAAAAGCAGGCCCGCCCCCACGGTCCGTGGGGCGGGCCTGCACAAAGCATCAGATGATCGCCACGACTACTCGGCGGAAACCTTCTGAGCCGCTGCGCCACCAGCCGGTGCGTAACCTGCTGCTTCAGCTGACTCGGCCGAGTCGAACCAAATCTCAGCAATAGTGTTCGCATACCAGCGGGAACCGGGCACATGGTACTTCATTGAGTCGGCGTTACCCTTCACCTCAAAGCCCTTGGGAGCCTCACCAGACTCCAGCGGGGGGTGAGCACCCGTGGGCAGGTCAGCAGACTTCCCTGATTCCTCAGCAGCGGGCTTTGCCTCAGCCTTCTCAGCCTTAGGAGCATCAGCAGCCTTTTCAGCAACCTTGGTAGCCTCCGCAACGGCGCCCTTGGTAGCCACCGGCTCCATCACGAGCTCAATCACAGCCATGGGGGCGTTGTCACCCTTACGGTTACCAATCTTAATGATGCGGGTGTAGCCGCCGGGACGCTCCGCCATTGCCGGGGCGATCACAGTGAACAGCTCGTGCACCACAGACTTATCGGTAATGGAACGCAGCACGCGGCGTCGAGCAGCGAGATCGCCCTTCTTACCGAAAGTAATGAAACGCTCCGCCACCGGGCGCATACGCTTCGCCTTGGTGAGGGTGGTGGTGATGCGCTTGTGCTGGAACAGCTGCGCAGAAAGGTTATTGAGCATCAGACGCTCATGGGTCGGGGAACCGCCAAGGCGAGGACCCTTAGTGGGAGTAGGCATAATTATTTCTCCATAGTTTACGTTCCGTCGCTCCAGTAGCCTCAGAGCTTAGGAACCAAGTTTGACTAACCCCGGTTTACCGGGTGAACTGTACGGTCGGAATGGTCCGTGGGGATTATTCGCCGGAACCGTCTTCGTCGTCGAACGCGCGGACTACGGGCTCAAACCCGGGAGGGGAATCCTTCAGGGCTAGGCCGAGCTCGTGAAGCTTTGCCTTGACCTCATCAATGGACTTGGCACCGAAGTTACGGATATCCATGAGGTCGGCCTCGCTACGGGTCACCAGCTCACCCACAGTGTGGATGCCCTCACGCTTGAGGCAGTTGTACGAGCGGACGGACATGTTCAGGTCCTCAATCGGCAGCGCCATATCAGCGGCGATGGACTCGTCCACCGGGGACGGACCAACCTCAATACCCTCGGCAGCAACGTTGAGTTCACGTGCTAGCCCGAAGAGCTCGACTAGGGTGCTACCAGCGGATGCGACGGCATCGCGCGGTGCGATAGCTTCCTTAGTTTCAACATCCAGGGTCAGGCTGTCGAAGTCGGTGCGCTGCTCCACACGGGTCGCATTCACGTTGAAGGTGACTTTCAGAACCGGTGAGTAGATAGAGTCAACCGGGATACGGCCAATCTCTGCGTCACCAATTTTATTCTGAGCAGCAGACACGTAGCCGCGGCCACGCTCGATAGTCAGCTCAGCGTTAAAGTTCGCCTTATCGTTCAGGGTAGCGATGTGCAGATCCGGGTTGTGGATTTCTACACCGGCGGGCACCTCAATATCGCCTGCGGTGAGCTCACCCTCGCCCTGCAGCCGCAGGTAGGCGACCACGGGCTCGTCGTTCTCAGAGGAAATGGAGAGTTTCTTGATGTTCAAGATAATCTCGGTCACATCCTCGGTCACACCTGCAATGGTGCTGAACTCGTGAAGCACACCGTCGATACGGACGCTGGTCACGGCAGCACCGGGAATGGAGGACAGCAGGGTACGACGGAGCGAGTTGCCCATGGTGTAACCGAAGCCCGGCTCAAGGGGCTCAATGGTGAAGCGCGAACGGTTCGGCGCTACGACCTCTTCAGTCAGAGTGGGGCGCTGTGCAATAAGCACTTTGTTTCCTTTCGGTGGACTCCGCTATATGAGCCCACAGGTTGGGGAAAACAGGATTCAGGAAGCAGACGGTAGTCTGTACTCTGCTCGCAAGGCATAGCCCGTAACACGGGTGGCCCAGCGAGGGACAGGGACGGAACCCTACTAGACGCGACGGCGCTTAGGCGGACGGCAGCCGTTGTGCGCAACGGGGGTGACGTCCTGGATCGAGCCGACCTCTAGGCCTGCTGCCTGCAGCGAACGAATGGCGGTTTCACGACCGGAACCGGGGCCCTTGACGAATACATCCACCTTTCGCACGCCGTGCTCCTTGGCGCGGTTAGCAGCGGCTTCGGCGGCCAGCTGTGCGGCATAGGGGGTGGACTTACGGGAGCCCTTGAAACCCATGTCACCTGCGGAAGACCACGAGATCACTGCACCGGTGGGGTCGGTAATGGAGACAATAGTGTTGTTGAAGGTCGACTTAATATGAGCCTGACCAGCAACGATGTTCTTGCTAACCTTGCGGCGGGTCTTACGAGCAGCCGCGGCGCGAGTCTTGGGAGGCATTTTTGATTCTCCTACAAAGGTTTACTAATACGTTGGCCGATAGCGATGATCCGGCTGAGCAACGTTGCTTACTTCTTCTTACCTGCGACGGTACGCTTCGGGCCCTTGCGGGTACGTGCGTTGGTCTTGGTGCGCTGACCGTGAACCGGCAGGCCGCGACGGTGACGCAGACCCTGGTAGCTGCCGATTTCAACCTTGCGGCGAATATCGGCTGCAACCTCGCGGCGAAGATCACCTTCAACCTTGTAGTTGCCTTCGATGAAGTCACGAAGAGCCACAAGCTCCTGGTCGGTGAGGTCCTTGACACGGGTGTCAGGGTTCACGCCGGTAGCAGCGAGGGTTTCGTGAGCACGGGTCTTACCCACGCCGTAAATGTAAGTGAGAGCAACTTCCACGCGCTTTTCGCGGGGAATATCAACTCCAGCGAGACGTGCCATACTGGCTTCTCCTTGTTGTTTTCCAGAGGTCTATAGCATCACTGCCCGGGCGTACCCGGTCCCCGGCCTCTGAGTCCGGAGGTATCCGCCTCTGCCCCAGATAAGGGACGATGCGGAGCGGTGCCTATGACGGTTCCACCGTTCGGTGGGTTTATGGCGACCGGGGCTTAGCCCTGGCGCTGCTTGTGGCGCGGGTTTTCGCAGATCACCATGACCACACCGTGACGGCGGATCACTTTGCATTTATCGCAGATCGGCTAACGCTCGGCTTGACCTTCATCGCATTCCTTTTGATTGCAACTTGATAACTGGCGAGATAAGAGGTTCCGTCAAAACGCGGAACTATTTATCCCTGTGAACACGACTTAAACGCCGCCGAAGCGACGTTTAATCATCGGGTTTATTTGTAACGGTAGACAATACGACCGCGAGAGAGGTCGTAGGGGCTCAGTTCCACTATCACACGATCCTCAGGCAGGATTCGGATGTAGTGCTGACGCATCTTGCCTGAAATGTGGGCAAGGACCTTGTGGCCGTTTTCCATCTCAACGCGGAACATCGCGTTAGGTAGGGCTTCCACCACGTGGCCTTCAATTTCGATGACGCCGTCTTTCTTGGCCATATCCTCCGCTAACGTCGGTGCCCGGAGCTAATGCGCCGGGCAATCTAATATTCTGCTGTGAGCCCTCGCCGACATACGAGAGTATCGGCGCGGGGCGTTCCACACCTAAAATGGGTGCACTTAACGCCGGCACAAACTACCAGCTATTAACTTTACGACACGCCCGGCCATAACACAACTTGGGAGGCTATGCTTCACCACACACTGCTGTTATTCTTCTTCCTTGGCGGCAAGCTGACCACATGCACCATCAATATCAGAACCACGAGTATCACGAATTGTCGTTGGAATACCGTGCGCCCGCAGACGCTCCACAAAATTCTGCTCCACGCCCTTACGCGATGCTGTCCATTTTGAGCCGGGGGTCGGATTCAACGGAATAGGGTTTACATGCACCCATCCGCGGCCGCGCTGCGCGAGCTTTTTCCCCAGCAAATCGGCGCGCCATCCCTGGTCATTAATATCGCGAATCAGCGCATATTCAATTGAGATGCGCCGCCCGGTCGTGCGGTAATAGTCGTATGCGGCATCCAGAGTCTCATCAACCTTCCACCGCTGGTTAATGGGAATAAGCTCATCGCGCAGTTCATCATCCGGCGCGTGCAGCGAGAGGGCAAGCGTAATCGGCAGTTTCTCCAGCTCAAACTTGCGGATACCGGGCACCAATCCCACGGTAGACATCGTCAGTCCGCGCGCGGAAATACCCAACCCTTCGGGGGGCGGGATCGATCAGGCGGTGCACCGCACCCATCGTTGATTTATAGTTTGCCAGTGCCTCACCCATGCCCATAAACACAATATTGGAGACGCGCAGCGGGCGGGTATCTTCCGACCCTCCATCGGCCTTGTCAAGACCCTTCATCTGCTTCAGATAGCGTGCCCCAGCAACCACCTGCTCCACGATTTCCGCGGTCGAAAGATTACGAGTGAGCCCCTGCTGCCCGGTAGCACAAAAGGGGCAGTTCATCCCGCACCCGGCCTGCGAAGAAATGCACATGGTCACGCGGTTGTCATACCGCATAATGACCGATTCAATAAGCGCCCCGTCGAAAAGACGATGTACGACTTTGAGGGTATCCCCGCCGTCAGCTTCTAGGGTTCGCACGGGAGTTAGCAGCTGCGGCATTGCGCGGGATACTATCTCATCACGGTCCCGGGCAGGCAGGTCTGTCATCTGCGCCGGATCGTTAACCAGTCGTTCGAAATAGTGCTTTGAGAGCTGCGATGCACGGAAGGGCTGGTATCCCAGTTCCTTGAGGAATTCACGACGCCCCGCCATATCAAAATCGGCAATATGCTTGGGCGGTTTTAGTGCGCCGGGGTGCTTTGAGCGCAATTTTTCCCGGTTCGGGGCGCACGCTTGAAATCTCCACGGGTACTTTGGTGGAGCGCGGCGTGGAATCGGTTGAAGCTGCAGCGCAGCCAGCGAAGGTTTCGGTCATGGTTTCTTCCTGTCGTCTGTGTGGTGTGAGGTCAGTACCTCATCAGGTGAGGAACCGGTTGCCCGGCGGTATTCTGGAAGCCGGGTGGGCGGGTACCTCAAGTGCAGCAGCCGCACGGTCCGCTGTGGGGCGGTGTCTTAGTCGGCGGGGATCTCTCGCACCTCCACGCCCAGCTCCGCAAGTTCCTTAGCTCCCCCGTCCTGCGCAGTAAGCACCCAGATCCCGTCCCGGTGAACAGCAACCGAATGTTCCCATTGGCAGGCGTCGGAGCCATCAGCAGTCACGACCGTCCAGTCGTCCTGGAGCACGCGTGTGGCAATACCCCCGGTGACGAGCATCGGTTCAATAGCGAATGCCATACCGGGCTTAATTTTCGGGCCTAAATCACGTGCCGCATAGTTCAGTACATCTGGGCGCATATGCATTTGGGTGCCAATACCGTGCCCCACATAGTCTTCAATAATGCCGTACTTATCCCCCGCCTGCTCACGCACGAACCCTTCAATAGCAACTCCGACCTCCCCCACTTTTTTGGCGGTAGCCAACGCCGCGATACCGTGCCACATAGCAGCGCGAGTGATGTCCGAAAGTTCACGCCGTTCCTGGGACACTTCACCCACTAAGACGGTGCGTGCTGAATCACCGTGCCACTGTTTACCGGTTGCCGGGTCAATAATATAGGCGCCACCGTCAATGGAGAGAATATCTCCCTCTTTGAGCCTGTAGTCGCCGGGAATACCGTGCACCACCTCGTGGTTTACGGAGGTGCAAATACTGGCCGGGTAGTCGTAGTAGCCGTAGAAGTTCGAGGTGCCGCCCTGCTCCTGCAGGCTCTCTTCGAAGACGCGGTTAATCTCTGCGGTGCTCACTCCTGGCTGGGCGGCGGCAACCGCTGCGTCGAGCGCTCGGGACGTAATTAACCCGGCGCGTGACATATGCGCCAGTTGGGCATTGGTTTTAATCTCGACTCGTGCCACGGTGTTTACCCTTCATTCAGTGCGGTGCGGCGGGTGCCGTATCTATCCAAGCTTAAAACGCTGTGCCCCCGCAAGTTCTTGCGGGGGCACAAGTCACGGTTTCCGCTAGTTAAGGGCCGAGAGGATACGTTCGGTCACCTCAGCGATCTCGCCAAGACCGTTTACTTCTTTGACGATGCCGCGTTCACGATAAATCGCGATCAGCGGTGCGGTCTCCTCTTCGTACACCTTCAGGCGGTGGCGGATGACCTCTTCATTATCGTCGGTGCGGCCCTGCTCGGCAGCACGGTTCAGCAGACGCGCCACAAGCTCATCGTTATCAGCAACCAGCAAGAGCACACGGTCAATCTGCTGATGAGTTTCGGCGAGATCGAATCCAGTTCATGCACCTGCGCGGTGTTGCGGGGGTACCCGTCCAGCAGGAAGCCGTTGGCGGTGTCTGCCTCAGCAAGGCGCGCCCGCACCATCCTGTTGGTCACAGAATCAGGAACTAGGTTGCCGGAGTCGATATACGACTTGGCTTCTTTACCCAGGTCGGTTTCTTCCTTAATGTTTTTGCGGAAGATATCGCCTGTGGAGATCGCCGGGATGTTCAGTTTCTCGGCGATTTTTACGGCTTGAGTGCCTTTGCCGGCCCCCGGGGGGCCAACGATCAGCAGACGGTTCATCGAAGCAGTCCTTCGTAGTGTCGTTGTTGGAGCTGGGCGTTAATCTGCTTGAGGGTATCAAGCCCAACGCCCACCACGATCAGCAGCGAGGCGCCACCGAACGGGAAGTTCTGGTTTGCCTGGAATAGAATCAGTGCAACCAGCGGAATCATAGAGATAACCGCCAGGTAGAGCGAGCCAGGCAGAGTGATACGGTTCAGCACGTAGCTGAGGTAACGCTCGGTAGGTTTGCCGGCTCGAACGCCGGGGATGAACCCACCGTATTTCTTCATATTATCCGCCACTTCAACCGGGTCGAAGGTCACCGACACATAGAAGTATGTGAATCCCAGGATGAGGAAGAAGTACAGGGTAATGTACAGCGGGTGATCGCCGCGCACCAGGTAGGTGTTAATCCAGCTGACCCACTCCGGCGGAGGCGAGCCGTTATTGGGGGTGTTCAGCTGGGCGATAATGCCGGGTAGGCTCAGCAGGGAGGAAGCGAAAATCAGCGGAATCACACCGGCCATATTGACCTTGAGCGGAATATAGGTGCTTGTGCCGCCAATGGTGCGGCGCCCAATCATCCGTTTTGCGTACTGCACGGGTACACGGCGTACCGACTGTTCCACGTAGACTACGGCGAGCATCACCACAAGGCCCACACCGCACACGGCCCAGAAAACCATTGCGCCCTGCTGACGCTCAATAGCGCCAAGTGCGTTCGGGAAGGAGGAGGCGATGGAGGTGAAAATCAGCAGTGACATGCCGTTGCCCACGCCGCGTTCGGTGATCTGCTCACCCATCCACATGATCACGGTGGTACCTGCGCACAGGGTGATAATAATCAGCAGAACATGCCAGATGTCATCAACGGGGATAATGTTCGGGCAGTTCCCGATCAGTGCGCCGCTGCGGGCCATTGACACAATGGTGGTGCCGTTCAGAAGCGCGAGGGCGATGGTGAGATAACGAGTGTACTGTGTGAGTTTAGCCTGTCCCTGAGCCCCTTCATCGTGTAGCTCTTGGAAACGCGGGATGACCACACGCAACAGCTGAATAATGATGCTTGCGGTAATGTACGGCATCACGCCCAGTGCGAAGATAGACAGCTGCAACAGGGCGCCACCGCTGAAAGAGGTTAACGATGTCATAGATTCCGTGGTTACTGCCATTATTGGCGATACACTGCTGAACGGTGCCGTAGGAAATACCGGGGGCAGGGATGAAAGTGCCCATGCGGTATATCACGATCATGCCCAGGGTAAACAGCAGCTTGCGTCGCAAGTCGGCGGTCTTTAGGACGCGCCCGAATGCGCTAAGCACATGTCCTCCTGAAATTCTTGGGGTGTGCACGCCCTAAGGCTAACCTTAGCGGGTGCGTTAAACACATACCTTCCAGTCTAACCCGTTCACGGCGTTTGTCGATAACCGTACCCACGAATACCGCCTATTTCTACTCTCTGAGCATGATTTAGTGTGCAATAACACCGTGCGGTTGCTGACTGGAAAAGAACGACCCCCGCAGGGGTAAAAACCTGCGGGGGTCGTACCTGTAGTGTGAAAACTACTTGACGGTCACAGAACCGCCAGCGGCTTTGATCTTCTCAATAGCGGAAGCCGATGCCTTGTCAACGGTTACGTTCACCTTCACAGTGATCTCGCCGTTGCCCAGAACCTTCACGGGCTGGTTCTTACGAACTGCCCCCTTAGCCACCAGCTCGGCGACGGTTACGTCACCGCCGGAGGGGAAAAGCTCCTGGATACGGTCCAGGTTTACCACCTGGTACTCGGTGCGGAACGGGTTCTTGAAGCCGCGCAGCTTCGGCAGGCGCATGTGCAGCGGCAGCTGGCCGCCTTCGAAGCCTGCACGAACCTGGTAGCGTGCCTTGGTACCCTTGGTACCGCGACCTGCGGTCTTACCCTTGGAGCCTTCACCGCGGCCTACGCGGGTCTTTGCCTTGTGGGCACCCGGTGCCGGGCGCAGATCGTGAATCTTGATAGCGTCTGCCATCTTACTTGACCTCCTCAACCTTCACCAGATGAGCAACGGTGTTAACCATGCCAACGGTGACGGGGTCAGCAGTGCGTACTACCTTGTTGCCCGGGCGCTTAAGGCCGAGGGAACGTAGGGTGTCGCGCATGTTCTGCTTCTGACCAACATAGGACTTGACCTGGGTGATTTCCAGCTTTGCGTCACTGGGCTGAATACGCTTAGCCATTACGCACCTGCCTTATCGGACTTGGTGTTGCGCAGGTAGCTGGGGATAACCTCGTCTGCGGGCAGGCCGCGGCGGGCTGCCACTGCCAGAGGCTCTTCCAGCTGCTTGAGTGCTGCAACGGTTGCGTGAACGATGTTGATCTGGTTAGCTGACCCCAGCGACTTGGAGAGCACATCGTGAATACCGGCGCACTCCAGCACCGCACGCACGGGGCCACCAGCGATCACACCGGTACCGGCGGTTGCCGGGCGGAGCATCACAACACCTGCGGCTGCCTCACCCTGCACACGGTGCGGGATGGTGCGGTCCTCGATGCGGGGAACACGGAAGAAGTTCTTCTTCGCTTCCTCAACACCCTTGGAAATAGCCGAGGGAACTTCCTTGGCCTTGCCGTACCCGACGCCGACCATACCGTTACCGTCACCAACAACGACCAGAGCGGTGAAGCTGAAACGACGGCCGCCCTTCACCACCTTGGCAACACGGTTAATGGCAACAACGTGCTCAATGTACTTGTCTTTTTCCTCTTCGCGTGCGCGGTTGTTCTTACGGTCACCGCGGCCGCGACGCTCGCCGCGGTTGCTGCGGCGATCTTCGCGCTGCTTGGAGGTCTCAGCGGTTTCAGCTACGGTTGCTTCGCTCACCTGAGTTTCCTTTTCGTTCTGCTCGCTCATTAGAGTTCCAGACCCCCTTCGCGTGCACCTTCAGCAACTGCTGCAACACGACCGTGGTACTTGTTACCGCCGCGGTCGAACACAACGGTTTCGATACCCGCAGCCTTCGCGCGCTCTGCGATGAGTTCGCCAACACGCTTAGCCTTAGCGGTCTTTGTCAGTTCGGTTGCTGCACGCAGATCCGCTTCCATGGTCGATGCCGATGCCAGGGTTACGCCCTTCACATCGTCAATCACCTGAACGAACATGTGACGGCTCGAACGGGTGACGCACAGGCGCGGACGCGCCGCAGTACCCGAGATGTGCTTACGCAGACGAGCGTGACGACGTGCACGCTGCGCTGCTTTCGACTTAATAGCCATGTTTACTTACCAGCCTTCCCGACCTTGCGGCGGATGTGCTCACCTGCGTAGCGAACACCCTTGCCCTTGTAGGGGTCGGGCTTACGCAGACCACGAATGTTTGCTGCAACCTGACCAACCTGCTGCTTGTCGATACCCGACACGGTCAGCTTGTTGGGGCCCTCCACGGTGAAGGAGATACCTTCGGGGGCCTCAATGTTGATCGAGTGGGAGTAACCGAGAGCGAACTCAAGGTCTTTACCCTTGGCGGTCACACGGTAACCGGTGCCAACGATCTCGAGCTTCTTCTCGTAGCCCTGAGTCACGCCAATGATCAGGTTCTGGATCAGGGTGCGGGTCAAACCGTGCAGTGAACGCGACAGACGCTCATCATTGGGGCGGGAAACGGTAATTTCGTTCTCGTTCAGGGCCACAGTAATGGGGGCGGCCACAGTGTGGCTCAGCTCGCCCTTGGGGCCCTTAACGGTCACCAGGTTGCCATCAACCTTTCACCTCAACGCCAGCCGGAATCGAGATGGGGAGACGTCCAATACGTGACATTATTCTCTTCCTTTCTCTAACCGACTACCAGATGTAAGCGATGACTTCGCCGCCCACGCCCTTCTTCGCAGCCTGCTTGTCAGTGAGCAGACCCGAGGAGGTGGACAGGATTGCGGTACCGAGGCCGCCCAGAACCTTCGGCAGGTTCGTGGACTTTGCGTAGGTGCGCAGACCCGGCTTGGAAATACGGCGCACGCCAGCGATAGAACGCTCACGGGACGGACCGTACTTGAGGACGAGAGTCAGGGTCTTACCAACCTTGGCTTCCTCTTCCTTAACGTCAGCAATGTAACCCTCAGCCTTCAGGATCTCGGCGATACGAGCCTTCAGCTTGGAGTAGGGCATAGATACGGTGTCGTGGTATGCCGAGTTTGCGTTGCGCAAACGGGTCAGCATATCTGCGACCGGATCAGTCATAGTCATGTGGGCTCTTGCCCTTCCTCGTTGTGGTTTCCCCCGCCGCCTGTTGTGCGGGTGGGACCTACAACGTAGTCGTTAGTTGGTCTTGAACGGGAAGCCCAGTGCCTTCAGAATGGCACGGCCTTCATCATCGGTCTTGGCGCTGGTCACCACGGTAATGTCCATACCACGCACGCGGTCGATCGAATCCTGATCGATTTCGTGGAACATGGACTGCTCGGTCAGACCGAAGGTGTAGTTACCGTTACCGTCGAACTGGCGGTCCGAAAGTCCGCGGAAGTCGCGGATACGGGGCAGGGCCAGGGTGACGAGGCGGTCCAGGAATTCCCACATGCGGTCGCCACGCAGGGTGACGTGCGCACCAATGGGCATGCCTTCACGCAGCTTGAACTGTGCGATGGACTTCTTCGCGCGGGTAACAATCGGCTTCTGACCGGTGATGGCGGTGAGGTCGCGGATAGCGCCGTCCATGAGCTTTGCGTCGCGAGCTGCCTCGCCAACACCCATGTTCACAACAACCTTAACGACCTTCGGGATCTGCATGACGTTCTCGTACTTGAACTCTTCCTGCAGAGCGGGAACGACGACCTCAGCGTACTTGGTTTTGAAGCGGGGGGTGATCTTGGTTTCGCTCATTAGATGTCCTTACCCGAGCTCTTGGCGTAGCGCACACGAACGGTGCGGGTCTTGCCGTTACGCTCTACAGTCTCTTCACGGAAACCAACACGGGTCGGCTTCTTGGTTTCGGGGTCAACGATCGCAACGTTCGAGACGTGAATCGGTGCCTCAACCTTCTGAATGCCGCCAGCAGCGCCGGTTACGGGGTTGGCTTTGGTGTGCTTGGTGACGACCTTAACGCCCTCAACAATCACGCGGTTTTCCTTAGGGATAACCTTCAGAACCTTACCCTGTTTGCCCTTGTCTGCACCGGAAATAACCTGAACCAGGTCGCCGGACTTGATCTTAGCCATGAGTTAGAGCACCTCCGGAGCAAGCGAAACGATCTTCATGAACTTCTTATCGCGAAGTTCACGGCCCACAGGGCCGAAGATACGGGTACCGCGAGGATCACCATCGGTGTTCTTCAGGATCACTGCGGAGTTCTCGTCGAACTTAATGTAGGAGCCGTCTGCTCGACGGGTTTCCTTCTTGGTGCGGACGACTACGGCTTTCACCACGTCGCCCTTCTTTACGGTACCGCCGGGGATAGCATCCTTGACGGTTGCGACAATAACGTCGCCAATGCCTGCGTAGCGACGCGAAGAACCACCGAGCACACGGATGGTCAGGATTTCCTTCGCACCGGTGTTGTCGGCGACCTTCAGTCGCGACTCCTGCTGAATCATATTTCTCCTGTCGTCTCGCCGGTTCCGACACGCAGTAAGCGCGAGCCAGCCTTGCGGAACATTTTTACGGGATTGGGTGACGCCCCGGGCCCAACACTGTGCAGTGAGGGTTAGCGGAAACGCCTGGGGTAGCCCATGCCAACAGCATCTGGACCCGCGTGAAGCGGGCGTAATCCACCCGCGTAGCGGCATTATGCTTTGGCACGAGAAACCCGTGGTTGCGCGCGCGAATCTGTATGCGCGCACGCATTCTTAAATATACCGGAGATTTAGCGGTAAAACAAAGAAAATGCCGCAGGTAGGATGCGCGCCACATTTGAGACACGCCTACCCGCCCTAGCTGTCCCGTCCGGATACTCATCCTACGGGGCTAGGGAAATTTGGGGTATCCTGCAAAATCAGTGTGCTGCACAGATGTATCCACGGTGGCTACCGCTGGTGCAGGCATGTGGCGTTCTGCCTCTACAATACGCACCGGGATTCCCAAGGAGCGCGCAATATCGCCCTCTGCTTCCCCAGAGCGGACAGTAATAACATGCTCTTGCCCGGCCTTCCACTCGGCGGGGAATTCTACGGAGGCGGTCAACAACGCCCCAAAATGCGCCGCCTGAACCTGAACACGCGCCAGCTCTACCCCATCCCCTTCGATAATCACCTCGGACCCAACGCGTGGGCCGTATCCGGGATGCTCTTTGAACCATCCCGAACCCGTTATCTGGATCGGGTACCCTTCAGGCAGCTCTGCAAGTATCTCAACATCAGCACCATCATCTTCAACAAGAACCCGCAGCGATGGGGAGAATACAGGAAAAACCGTGGCATCCGGCTCACCGTGCACCTGCACCTGCACACGCGTTATAGAATCCGCGTCAATAGTGCGCGGCTTTTCACCGGTTCGCTCTTCAGTATCCGCCGCAGTAAATTTACCCGTGAACGGATCAATATGGAACGGCACCCGCACCTGCTTGTGCTCGCCCGCCTTATCGGAGACAAGCACCGCCCCATCAGGAAGCAACACCTGGTGATTGGTTTTCGTCTCACTCACGCGGATCTCCCCCAACACTTTTCGGCTGGTAACGTCAATAATGCCAACAGTTCCACCAATAGGCTCAGGCGAACGGGGCGCACCGAAATCAGTCACATACAGTAGAGCTTTGGCAGCGTCATAGAGGATATCGGTTGGCATTTTGCCGTAGGGGATAAAATCTAAGGGTTCCCCTTCAAGGCTGAGAATATGAACACCGGAGTTACGGCCCTGCACACCCTGAGTGGAGACATAGAGCTCACCGCGCGCACCGCTGACTTCAACACCGTGCACCACAGCAGGTAGGGTCTTGTAATCGGCGGCAGGCACATCATAAGTTCGTACATGTTCCGCGGTATTGAGATCTACCACTAAAATCTGGTTATTCATAATGTCGGGAATGTACAGTTCACGTTTTTCATCTAAGGCAATAGGCCCCAGAAGCATCGCTTCGGAGCCGCCGCTCTGCGTAGTGAGGTAGTGGTAGTTCACCTCAAAAGTGTCGAGGTCTACAGTGCAGTACCCTCCTGAAGTGGTGATATAGGCGCGGTTTCCGGGCGTATCAATAAATAATTCGCGCAGCTGCCATATCTGCTCCCCCACCGCCAAACTATCCCATACCAGGGACAGGTCATCTTGGTTATACACTGTGACGGACCCGGTGCTTGCGCTGCCAACCCACAAAGTTCCGCGTTCGTTATCGAGTGCTAGCCCAAAAGCACCCTGCAGCTGGTATTGCCCTTTCACCAGGTCTCGGTTATCGGAGGTCACGGGCAGCTGCGCGAGTGCTTCGATACGCAAAGTATCGGGGTCAATGCGCGCAATGGTTGAGGTGGTGCTTCCGTGGGCGCGGGCATAGTTAAAGGTTCCGGTCACGAACAGCTGCCGTGTTGTGGGGTTGTGCGCTAGCTGGTATTGCCCAGGAATACCCTGCGCTTTAAGGAGGTTAGCGGTAACAGTCTGAGCCATAATGAAAGATTCTTCTCACAAAAATATAGGAGGCGGATATTTAATGTGATGGGGCGGGTACTCCCTACTCTTGAGGAAGTACCCGCCCCTATCATAGACGCGCTATGCGCTGTTTTACTAGCCTAAAGCGGTGTAACCGACTTTATCCGTTTAGGCTGAAGTGCGGCGACGTGCCACCATGACCGAACCTGCAACGAGCGCAGCCGTGCCAGCACCCAGGGCTACCCACATCCCTGAGGCACCAGTGTTAGCAAGCGTCCGTGAGGAGGACTTGGTAGCGGCAGTGGTTGCAGAGCCGGAGCCCCGTGCCTCGCCGCTCGTAGTACCAGTAGACCCGCCACTGGTGGTCGTGGAATCGCCGGTTACAGCGGAGTCGTGGTCGTTATCCTTGGCGGCTGCAATACCATTGGCGTCGCCCTTGGCTGCGCCGTTAGCGTTGGCGTCTGCGCCCGCGTTAGCGTTTGCATTGCCTCCAGCGTTTGCATTAGCGTTACCGCCTGCGTTTGCGTTGGCATTGGCGTTATCGCCCGCGTTAGCGTTGCCACCAGCGTTAGCGCCGCCTTCAGTGATAGTCACCTCTGCTGCTTCGCCGCCACGAGCATTATCGCCCTTCTTCATGGAGCCACTCAGCAGGTTAATAGCAACCTTCTCGCCAACCTTGGGCGCGTCACCCTTCACCTTGTCTGCACTCGGGAAAGGAATCTCAGCGGTGAAGTTACCGTTAGCATCTGCCTGGATGTACAGCCACACACCAGCGCTGTTACCCTTCTTACCCTCAAAGGTAGCGTCCTGCGTAGGAGCCAGGGAACCACCATTGAGCTTAACAGCGATCACCGAACCGCTAGTACCATCCTGAGTCTTGAAACCCTCACCACGGATCTTCAATGACTGGCCAACCTGCCAGTTCTTGGGGATGTATACCTTGGCACCGTCATCGTAAGTGTGAACGGTTTCCTCGACAGCAACCTGAGCCGGGCCGTTAGCGCCAGCATTATTGCCGGGGTCAGCCTGGTTGCCGCCCTGGTTTGCACCAGCGTTTGCATTATCAGCAGCGTTGGCGTTACCGCCTGCGTTTGCATTGCCACCAGCGTTGGCGTTACCACCGGCATTTGCATTATCAGCAGCGTTGGCGTTACCACCGGCCTTAGCATTGTCGCCGCCGCCTGCGTTGTTACCGCCACCGGCGTTTACGTTGCCACCAGCGTTATTGCCGCCGCCCTGGTTTGCACCAGCCTTGGCATTGTCGCCGCCACCAGCGTTGTTACCGCCGCCCTGCGTTTGCACCAGCGTTTTGGCATTGTCGCCGCCACCAGCGTTGTTGCCGCCGCCCTGGTTTGCACCAGCCTTAGCGTTGTCGCCGCCACCAGCGTTGTTACCGCCACCGGCGTTGTTACCGCCGCCCTGGTTTGCACCAGCCTTGGCATTGTCGCCGCCGCCTGCGTTATTACCGCCAGCCTTAGCGTTATCGCCACCGCCTGCGTTGTTACCGCCACCGGCGTTTACGTTGCCACCAGCGTTATTGCCGCCGCCCTGGTTTGCACCAGCCTTGGCATTGTTGCCGCCGCCTGCGTTATTACCGCCAGCCTTAGCGTTATCGCCACCGCCTGCGTTGTTACCGCCACCGGCGTTTACGTTGCCACCAGCGTTATTGCCGCCGCCCTGGTTTGCACCAGCCTTGGCATTGTCGCCGCCACCAGCGTTGTTACCACCAGCATTATTACCGCCACCAGCAACAATAGTCACATCGTTAGCTTCACCACCACGAGGGGTATCACCCTTCTTCATGGAGCCGGTCAGCAGGTTAACGCTGACCTCATCACCAACGTTCGGTGCAGCACCACCCTTCACCTTGTCTGCGCTCGGGAAAGGCAGCTCAGCGGTGAAGTTACCGTTAGCATCTGCCTGGATGTACAGCCACACACCAGCGCTGTTACCCTTCTTACCCTCAAAGGTAGCGTCCTGCGTAGGAGCCAGAGAACCACCATTGAGCTTAACAGCGATCACCGAACCGCTGGTACCATCCTGAGTCTTGAAACCCTCACCACGGATCTTCAGCGGCTGACCAACCTGCCACTGCTCAGGAATGTACACCTTGGCACCATCATCGTAGGTGTGAACATCTACTTCACCAACTACGTTATTGCCACCCTGGTTGGGGTTAGCCTGGTTGCCACCCTTGTTCGGGTCGGCCTGGTTTCCACCCTGGTTGCCACCCTTGTTCGGGTCGGCCTGGTTTCCACCCTGGTTGGGGTTAGCCTGGTTTCCACCCTTGTTCGGGTCGGCCTGGTTACCGCCCTTGTTCGGGTCGGCCTGGTTTCCACCCTTGTTCGGGTCGGCCTGGTTACCGCCCTTGTTCGGGTCGGCCTGGTTACCGCCCTTGTTCGGGTCGGCCTGGTTTCCACCCTGGTTGGGGTTAGCCTGGTTGTTATTAACCGTGGGGGTGGAGGAAGCACCACCGTTAGGCTGCTGGCTTGCGCCAGAAGACTGGCTAGCGCTCTCAACCTGAAGGGTGACGGTGTTCACAATAATCAACGCACCGGAGTTCTGGCCATAAGCGAAGAGCTTACCGCCGGAGAAAGACATATTACCGACAATATCGAACTGACCGGTGGAGGTCTTCAGATCGATAGTCTTCACCACTGCACGAGTCTGCAGGTCAATAACAGTCACATAGCCGTAGCTTGAGATATATGCCTTGCCAGAGTCCTGGTCAATCTTAATCTCACGTGCCTGGAAGCTGGACTGGCCCTGCGCACCCTGAACGGCGCCATTGCTAGTCCACAGTTCCTTCATGGTGTTCTGGTCGTAAACAGTCACCGTGCTCTTCTCGGTGTTAACAACCCAGACGGTACCGTTCACGTCATCAATAGCAATGCTGTAGGAGCTGGAACCCTGGGTAGCACCGGGCAACTGAACAGTTGCCTCAACCTGCTGGGTATCAGCGTTCACGCGGGTGACGCACCCTGCGCGGTACGAATCATAGGAAGAGTAAGTCTTCCAAGCCTTGTTGTTCTTGGCAGAGTATGCGGACTGCGACGACTGGTACTGACCAGCCAAATCCTTGCTCTGCTCAGCCTGGCCCTGGCCTTGCTGCTGGTTGCCAGTCTGGCCCTGCTGCTGTTGCTGCTGAGCGGGCTGCTGCTGTTGGTTAGCCTGGCCCTGCTGCTGGGCAGGCTGCTGCTGTTGCTGCTGAGCGGGCTGCTGCGCCTCCTGACGGGCGCCTCCCCCCAACTGCTCAGTGGGTGCATTAGCAAATGCTGCGGGAATGGTTCCCAGCGAGCCTGCTACGACTGACAGTGCGCCAGCCGAAGCCAAAAGCTTGCGGGAAGTTACTTTCTTGGACGAAGAAGTCATATTCTGATCCTCGATGTCTTTGGCGATTGACCTTTAGGGTCCGTAAACCTCAAAGATTACTTGACTAACACAGTAATTAACTTAAACCTGAGATGTAGACAAGTACAGTTCGATACTAGAGATTGCATTTCCAAGAATCAACCACTAGACAGGAATTGTAATCAGATATTTATATTTTTCTTGCTTACGTTCCGTCATCAAATTTTATTTTTGTACGCAAACAAATACCCACAGCAAAGGGCCCTTCCCCGGAAAAACGGGGAAGGGCCCTTCCTCTAAATACACGCCAGACAGAGCGTTCGTTCTAGAAAAGCTTACTTAGCTTTTTCCAGAATCTCTACGACACGCCAACGCTTGGTAGCGGATAGCGGACGGGTCTCTGCCAGCAGAACGAGGTCACCGACACCGCAGCTATTCTGCTCATCGTGTGCCTTGATCTTAGAGCTACGGCGCATCACTTTGCCGTAGAGTGCGTGCTTCACGCGGTCCTCGACCTCGACGACAACGGTCTTGTCCATCTTGTCGGAGACGACGTAGCCGCGGCGGGTCTTGCGGTAGCCGCGCTCTTCGTTCTTTACTTCACTCACTTGGACTCACCTTCGGTTGCGGGACGAATACCGAGCTCACGCTCACGAAGCACGGTGTAGATACGTGCAATGTCACGCTTGATGGTGCGGCGACGACCAGCGTTAGCCTGACCGGTGACTTCCTGGAAACGGATGTTGAAGAGTTCCTTCTTCGACTCGCTCAGCTTCTCAGCCAGCTCTTCATTGGAGAGCTCTGCGAGCTTGTCGATGCTAAGATCCTTGGATCCAACTGCCATCTCTCTTATTCACCACCTTCGCGACGCACAATACGTGCCTTCATCGGGAGCTTGTGGATTGCCAGGCGCATTGCCTCACGAGCCACTTCTTCGGACACGCCATCGAGTTCAAACATGACTCGACCGGGCTTAACATTGGCAACCCACCACTCGGGTGAACCCTTACCGGAACCCATACGAGTTTCGGCAGGTTTCTTGGTCAGCGGGCGGTCCGGATAAATGTTAATCCAGACCTTACCGCCACGCTTAATGTGACGGGTCATTGCGATACGGGCAGCCTCAATCTGGCGGTTGGTCACGTACGCAGGGCTCAGGGCCTGAATGCCCCACTCACCGAAGCTAACCTCGGTGCCGCCCTTAGCCAGACCATGACGCTTGGGGTGGTGCTGCTTGCGGTACTTTACTCGACGGGGAATAAGCATTTATGCCTCACCGTTCTCTGCAGTCTTGGCTTCGGTGTTTGCCGAAGCGTTCTCGTTGCGGCGCTCACGACGGGGGCCACGGCCACCGGAGCGGCGGCGGTCACCGTCACGGCGGTTGCCGCGTCGGTTGTTGGCTGCCTGCTGAGCTGCCAGTTCCTTGTCGGTCAGATCGCCCTTGTAGATCCAAACCTTCACGCCAATACGGCCGAAGGTGGTCTTAGCCTCGAAGAAGCCGTAGTCGATATTCGCGCGAAGAGTGTGCAGGGGCACACGGCCTTCACGGTAGAACTCGGAACGGGACATTTCAGCACCGCCCAGGCGCCCGGAGCACTGGATACGAATACCCTTTGCACCTGCACGCTGTGCGGACTGGATAGCCTTCTTCATGGCGCGGCGGAAAGCAACACGGGATGCGAGCTGTTCCGCGATGCCCTGTGCAACCAGCTGAGCAGACAGGTCGGGGTTAGCGACCTCCAGAATGTTCAGCTGAATCTGCTTACCGGTGAGCTTCTCAAGCTCAGCGCGGATACGGTCTGCTTCAGCACCGCGGCGGCCGATCACGATACCGGGGCGAGCAGTGTGGATGTCCACACGCACACGGTCACGGGTACGTTCGATCTCAACCTTTGCAACGCCTGCGCGATCCAGGTTCTTCGCCAGCAGTTCGCGGATCTTTACGTCCTCACGGACAAAATCTGCGTAACGCTCGCCGGGCTTATTGGAATCAGCGAACCACTTAGAGACGTGTTCGGTGGTGATGCCCAGTCGGAAACCGTTCGGGTGAATTTTCTGGCCCATTTAGCGGTTCTCCTCCTTTTCGGGGGTAGCAACGACCACGGTAATGTGGCTGGTGCGCTTGTTGATGCGGTATGCACGACCCTGAGCGCGGGGCTGGATGCGCTTCATGGTCGGGCCCTCGTCCGCGTATACTTCGCTGATAAACAGCTCTTCTTCGCGGAAAGCCACACCTTCCTGGTTTGCTTTCTGGCGTGCGTTAGCCATCGCCGAAGCAACAATCTTGTATACCGGCTCCGAAGCTGCCTGCGGGGCGAACTTCAGAATCGCCAGAGCCTCTTCCGCTTGCTTACCACGGATCAGGTTGACGACACGGCGGGCCTTCATAGGCGTAACGCGAACATAGCGCGCTGATGCCTTGGCTTCCATTGCCTATCTCTCTTTCGTCTATTGCCGAAAGGGAAACGTTAGCTGATCGGGAAAACCCGATTAGCGACGCTTGCCCTTACGGTCGTCCTTCACATGGCTGCGGAAAGTGCGGGTCGGTGCAAACTCGCCGAGCTTGTGACCAACCATCGACTCGGTGATAAACACCGGCACGTGCTTGCGTCCGTCGTACACTGCGATGGTGTGCCCGAGCATGTCGGGAATAATCATCGAGCGGCGGGACCAAGTCTTAATAACATTCTTGGTGCCCTTCTCGTTCTGAGCTGCGACCTTCAGGTAAAGGTGCTGATCAACGAAAGGGCCCTTCTTCAAACTACGAGGCATGTGTCAGGCTCCTTAGCGCTTCTTGCCAGTACGACGGCGACGAACGATGAGCTTGTCGCTTTCCTTGTTGGGGCGGCGGGTGCGGCCCTCAGGCTTACCGTTGGGGTTAACCGGGTGACGACCACCGGAGGTTTTACCTTCACCACCACCGTGCGGGTGGTCCACCGGGTTCATGACCACACCACGAACGGTCGGGCGGATGCCCTTCCAGCGGTTACGGCCAGCCTTACCCCAGTTAATGTTGGACTGTTCGGCGTTGCCGACCTCGCCCACGGTTGCGCGGCAGCGAACATCCACGTTGCGGATTTCACCGGAGGGCAGACGGAGCTGGCCGTACTTGCCTTCCTTAGCAACCAGCTGAACCGAGGCACCAGCGGAACGTGCCAGCTTTGCACCACCGCCAGGGACGCAGCTCAACGCAGTGGAGCACGGTACCTACGGGGATGTTGCGCAGCGGCAGGTTATTGCCGGGTTTAATATCGGCTGCGGGGCCGGATTCAACGATGTCGCCCTGTGCGAGCTTGTTCGGAGCGATAATGTAACGCTTGGAACCATCGAAGTAGTGCAGAAGCGCGATGCGTGCGGTGCGGTTCGGGTCGTACTCGATGTGTGCAACGCGTGCGTTCACACCGTCTTTGTCGTGACGACGGAAGTCGATCAGACGGTACTGACGCTTGTGCCCACCGCCCTTGTGGCGAGCGGTGATGCGACCGGTGTTGTTACGGCCGCCCTTCTTAGGGGAGCGGACGAACCAGGGACTTTTCCGGGGTGGAGCGGGTGATTTCAGTGAAATCAGCAACGCTCGAACCGCGGCGACCCGGGGTCGTCGGATTGTACTTACGAATACCCATTGTTAGATATTTCTTCCTTCGTTAAAGTGGTCTCCGCTGGCCTTATGCCTGCGGACCGCCGAAGATGTCGATGTGGTGGCCGTCCTTGAGGGTCACAATGGCACGCTTGGTGTCTTTGCGAGAACCCCAACCGAAGCGGGTGCGCTTGCGCTTACCCTTGCGGTTAATGGTGTTCACGGACGCTACTTCAACCCCAAAGATCTTCTCGATGGCCTGCTTAATCTCCAGTTTGTTGGAGTTGGGGGCAACCTCGAAGGTAACTTTACCTTCGTCGATCTGGCTGTAGCTCTTTTCGGATACGACGGGGGCGATGATCACGTCGTACACAGACTTGGTGGAAACGCTCATTACTTAGCGCCCTCCTTCTTCTGGTTAGCAGTTACGAATGCATCGTATGCTGCCTTGGTGAAGACCACGTCGTCTGAAATCAGCACATCGTAGGTGTTGAGCTGGTCAGCGTACAGCACGTGTACATTCTGCAGGTTACGTGCGGACAGTGCCGCAATATCCTCGTCGCGGCCGATCACTACGAGCACGTTCTTACGCTCGGTGATGGACGCCAAAGCCGCCTTAGCAGCCTTAGTCGAGGGGGGTTTCGCCTGCAACGAGGGTCTCTACCACGTGGATACGGCCGTGACGAGCGCGATCAGAAAGAGCGCCGCGCAGTGCCGCAGCAATCATCTTCTTGGGGGTGCGCTGTGCGTAGTTACGCGGGGTGGGGCCGTGCACCACACCGCCACCGGTCATATGCGGTGCGCGGATGGAGCCCTGACGCGCGTTACCGGTGCCCTTCTGCTTAAAAGGCTTCCGGCCTGCACCGGACACCTCGCCACGGTTCTTGGTCTTGTGGGTGCCCTGACGTGCGGCAGCAAGCTGTGCAACGACAACCTGGTGCAGCAGGGGCACGGATGCCTGCGCGTCAAAAATCTCTGCGGGCAGGTCTACTTTAAGGGTTTTGACAGCCATGATGTACTAGGCTCCCTTCACAGCGGTACGAACTAGAACAACGCCGCCCTTAGGACCGGGAATTGCACCCTTGATCAGCAGCACATTGTTCTCAGCGTCCACACCCTGGATAGTCAGGTTCAAAGTGGTGTGGCGTGCTGCGCCCATACGGCCAGCCATGCGCATACCCTTGAACACGCGTGCGGGGTAGGATGCACCACCAATGGAACCGGGCTTACGGTGGTTCTTGTGCTGACCGTGCGATGCGCCAACACCCTTGAAGCCGTGACGCTTCATAACACCTGCGAAGCCCTTACCCTTGGTCTTGCCTACGACGTCTACCTTCTGGCCGACCTCAAACATCTCAACAGTCAGTTCCTGACCGGGGGTGTATTCTGCGGCATCTGCGGTACGTACCTCAACGAGGTGACGACGAGGGGTAACACCGGCTTTCTCGAAGTGACCAGCCAGCGGCTTGGTGACCTTGCGAGAATCGATGGCACCGAAACCAATCTGCACGGCGGTGTAGCCGTCAGTTTCCTGGTTACGGATCTGGGTAACAACGTTAGAATCAGCCTTGACGACGGTAACGGGCACGAACTTCCCGTCCTCGTCCCAGACCTGGGTCATGCCAAGCTTGGTGCCCAGCAGGCCCTTCACCTGGCGCTCGAATTTGTTAGTCATTTAGATGCGATCCTCTACAGCTTGATCTCGATGTTCACGTCTGCCGGCAGGTCAAGACGCATGAGGGCATCAACAGCCTTAGGGGTCGGATCAACGACGTCGATCAGACGCTTGTGCGTACGCATCTCAAAGTGCTCGCGGCTGTCCTTGTACTTGTGGGGAGAACGGATAACGCAGTATACGTTCTTCTCGGTCGGAAGCGGCACGGGGCCAACTACAGTTGCGCCTGCACCCTTGACCGTTTCGACGATTTCCGTGCCGAAGAATCAATGACCTCGTGATCATAGGACTTCAGACGGATGCGGATTTTCTGTCCCGCCATCTGTCGGACTCTCTTTCTTGATGTATTCCCTGTATCGGGGCGTGTGCCCCTTATAGCGGCGCTTAAGGAACGCGATATATTCATCACGTGCGCCTCCCGATACGGACTGAATCCGGCAATGCCGGGTTCCTCACCCCGCTCAGGCACCGACCCCCGAACTCGGGCGTGTCGCCTGTGCGCAGACAGACTCATCCCTTGTGTCTTTGAATCGGGTCATACGTGGGCCTGTTTTGAGCAACAGACACTTTTACAACGCCGTCTATTCTCTCAAATAGGAAGGTACCGCGCAAGCGGGAATACATTAAGTGTGGAAGAACACTTAAACGGTACCTACCGTAAGCCCGACAAGCACAGCAGCCCCTCCCATCAGACACCTGGGCACCAAGCATCCTCCAACACCCCTCACACTGGGCCGTCGGATTTTACTCAGGAAATCTGCAGAAACAATACATCTCTAAAAACACTAAAATGATATATTAGTGATTTATACATAACTAAATAGAGGTTATGAATTCTTTACACCTCTGATTCCCCCAGGAATCTTCAAAGTTTTTCTCAGTAAGCTTTTGGGCCGCTACAGCCCAAAACATAGTGACCCGGGGTATCGGTTCAACTAAGGTGGAAGTAAACCCGTTACCGTCACGAGGAGACTACGATGTCAGAACCTAATCAAGGGTTCCCCCCTCAGCTTCCCCCCGAGCCGGGGCAGCCTGCACCGCAGCAGGAGGCACCCCCCAACTATGGCTCACCCCAGTACGCCCAGCAGGTTCCCCAGGGGGTACCGCCACAGCCTTACCCCGGCTACTATCCCCCAGCTCCTGCCCCTTCTAACAGCCGCAGGAAAACAGAAGATCTGCTTCTGAACGTTCTGCTCTACTTAGGGTCGCTGCTGCTTATTGGCTCAGCAGCGCTGTTTATCACCAGCGTCACTTCCGAAGAAACCATCGGTCTACGTGTTGCAGCGCTCGGTTTTGGCAGCGCCCTCTTCTACGGCGCTGGCCTGATCATCTATAAAACAGTGGCACGCCTGCGTCTGGCTTCTTACTCCTTCACAGGCACCGGTTTAGCTCTTCTGCCACTAACCGGTATAGCAACCTACCATCTGGGAGTGTGGGATAACGGCCGCATGATCTGGCTCATCACCTCTTTGGTGGGTACCGTAGCCATCGTGCTGGCCTGCACCATGATGCGTAACCGTATTATGGCGTACCTGCTCGTATCCTTCTTCATTTCGGATGCTTTAGCAGCCACCCGAGTCGCAGAACTACCCTTCGTATGGTACTTCGTGCTGCTGACAGTGCTCGCCACCATCTTGGGTCTTATTCTGCGGCTCAACGCGAAGCTTGTACCTACCGGGCTCCGTGAAGGACTCGTAGAATCCTCCCGTATTTTTGTGCCCGTCACGGCGGCGGTCGTGTTCTTCTTCGTCTCGAATATGAGCTTTCTTGAGGTGGGCGTTGTATTCGCCATTATGAGTGTGTACGCCCTCGTGTTTTTCACCCTCGACAACAAACTCGACTACTATATCCAGCTGCGTATCTACCCGCTGCTGGCCGTCATCTACTTCTGCATAGAACTGCACAATCTGCCGCTGCTGTTCGCGTTCTTATTCCTTGCTGTTTTGCTCAGCAACACCCTAGCAGCCCTACTGTGCTACCCGATTATTATGCAGCGCAAAGGTTACGACCAGAATGGCGCCCCCCGCCTAGAGGTGGTTGGTCATCTTGATGCAGCCCTCAGCATCGCCGCTGCTGGTTTCACGCTCTTAGAAGCTACCATCACCATATTGTCTCACCGCTCCATTGATGGGGGAAACGTCCTAGAGCGCCTACTGCCCTTCTTCGAGTCACAGAACAATGGCGGATTCCTGCCCGCGCTCTGGGTTTTGAGCGTATTCTTCCTTGTGGGTATGCTCCCCTACAAGCGTATACTGCCTGCAAACGTCATCCTCTACACGGTTTATGGCGTTGCTCTGCTTCTGTCTCTGGCCACGGCACGTTCTGATGGGGCGTTCTATGTGTGCTTCGCGGTCATTCCCCATAGCCCTGCTGCTAAAGCGTGCACCGGGCGTTGAGCCATTAGCGGTCTCCATCGGCGCCAAGGTGAGCGCGTTCCTCGGTATTATGCACCTGTCGTACGTGACGTTCAGTGATTTCAGTGGGCGCGGCATTATCCTGCTCATGGCCGCTGTCATGGCAGGTTTCGGGGTGATCACCCTTTCCTTCGCGCACTCCGCTCAGGGCGCTAAGAGCAACAGCCGTATTGTTGAAGCGCTCGTGTATACCATCACCTCCGCCACGTTCCTGTTTCTCCGTTCGGTGCTGAGCTTCCGTTACCCCGAAGGTTCCACCGAGATTCTCACCGCGATGCTCTACAGCGCGGCTCTTATCGCCCTCACCGCACTGTGCATTTGGATGATCCGCCTGGCTGTCGATACCGCCTCAGCCAACATTAACCTGGGGGCCCGCTGGGCGTTGGGTATCGCCCTCAGTGGAGCAGCCATAGCATCCGTCCTTATGCCCTACTACCTGCTGTCCATCATTATGCTGGTCATACTAGGTGGCACTATCGCATTCTTAGGGTTCATCATGATCCCGGCAGGCAGCCCAAGCCGTACCTTCCTGCTCAATATGGCACGCGGACCCATCTGCTGGATAGCCCCAGTACTGTGGGCCTCAGATACGGCACGTTTTGCTGACTTCCTGCTGCTGCTATCCGGCCTCTGCCTGCTGCTGGGTGCGCTCAGCGCCGTGCTATACCGTACCAGCGGCAGCCGCGGCGAGATGGTGACTTTCCAGGTGTTCTTCTATATCGCCTGTGTACCAGCAGGTATTGCCGGACTATTCATGGTCCGCTCCGAACCGCTCGCTGCTACCCTGTGCCCGCTGGCTGTAGTGCTCATGTGGGGTATCGGAGAATGGACTAACGTACTGTTCCTTCGCTTAGCAGCCGCCTCCGCTTTGGTGCTCACGTTACAGTCCATAGCTGATGTAACTTTCAAACCATCATTCTTTGCGCTGCACAGCAATACCGGTGGACCGTTTACCTGGGTGGCGGATTTCCCCACCGTCTATGGCCTCAGCGCTCTCTTCGCCACACTGCTGCTGTACGTTGGCAAGGTACTGCTGCCCCTTGAAATTGGGGGTACCCAAAATGTACGCCCCAGCATCTCGGTACAGCTTCCGAGCACACCGCCGCGTGTGGTGCTGCTGCCGATGCACGGTCCGCTTACCAGCCCCTATCCGTATCGAAAAGCACAACACGGTTCGTTCGCCAACCGTGCATGCGGTGTACAGAATTTGCTGGTTATTATTCCTGGCATTATCGCCCTGGTTCTTTACGGGATGTTCTCCCTCGCTTCGGCTAATACAACTATTAGTGCTTTCCTTTGCGCCTTCGCGGTGCTTTCTATCGCGTCGGTCTTGCCGAAGGAGAAAACGTACATAGCGTTCTTGCTCTCAGTTGTGGCTTTTGTGGGCCGGTTCCTCTTGACGATTAACAGCGGAAGCTTCTTCATTAGCTTCCTGGAACTGATATCGCTTATCCTGCTAGCACTCAGCACCGCCCCGGTACTGCGCAACGTCATGTCCAACCGTCCGGCTCGGGAAGGCATTGACGCATCGGTCGCTGGCCTGTACGCCACATTTGCTCTTCAAGGAATGGTCACCTTCATTGCGTGGGCTTCCCCGCACGATATTGCCCAAGGCACCGTGATTATGACCATCAGCCTGCTCATGACCATTCTTGCGGCGCTGCTAATCGACCGCATCTGGGTCATTATTGGGGCTGTCATCGTCACCATAGACCTGGCGCTGCTGCTGAACAGCATGAACCCGCTGATGCTGATGATCATCGCGATTATCCTGATTTCCGGTGTGGTGTGGCGTTTGCTTACCCGCGATAAGAAAAACCCACCCACCGATGCTGACCACAACGGTATGCCGCAGCCAAGCGCCCCACTACCCCTATAACCCGCAGGACCACATGCCTGCCCCGGTGCAGGGTATGGGAGCCCCGCAGGGCGAACCGCAGCAGTACTACCCTCAACAGCAGCCCCCGCTGTCCGCCGACTACGCTCAGGGTCAGCAATGGCAGGGGCAACAGTACCCGCAACAGTAGCCCGCTCACCCTAACGTGACGGTAACAATGGGGGCCTGGAAGGAACACTAATTGTTCCTTCCAGGCCCCCATCGTTTATTGTGTTGTGTTCACTATGCTGTACTTTAGCGTTCGCCCTGACCGTTCAGGTACCGCACCAGCTGTAAGAGGCGGCGAGCCCAGCTGTCCCAGTTCAGCCTCTCCCGCACATCCCGCACAGCCCACAGTGATGCATTGTCAATATCAACAGCCTTCATAAATTGCAGGCGCTTATACGAGTTCTGTTGGAACATGTCGGTTCGGTACAGCCAACCGCTACGATCGTGCCGCACCAGCGAAGCAATCCCCTCTACCTGCTCCCCCAGCACCGGCAGACCGCAGTACAGCGCATCGGTAACCAGCGCATCCTTACCCGCGGCAACAGGGACAAGAAGAACATCATGTTCAATATACACTTTCGCGGCTTCGTCATAGCTTGAGGGGGCCGGAACCCGACGGATCTCATACAGTAAATCCTCCGGGGAATCGCCTACGATACACAACTGCACCTTACGGACCTTCACCAGCCGCTCATACAAGTCGAGTATCATCGGCCCACCGTCCCGCTTCCAGTCCTCGCTGACAAACAGAAGCTTAAGCACATCACGGTCTGTGATGCGTGTGGGGCGGATAATCTTCGACTCCCCCACGAAGGAGCCCATCGGCACAACCTCAACCTTGCTGCTGGGAATATTCAAATCATCAATCAGCACGTCTTTAATCCAGCGGTTCGCCACCGCGAACAGGCTCACCCCCGACGCGGACGCCTTCTCAAGGATCCGGCCCTGTACCGACATGAGTCGGCTAATGCCGCCGCCGCGCCGTTTCTCGGCGCGCAGTCGGGTTCCAAAAGACGAATCCGCCACCTGAATAACAGGGATTTTCCCGGATATCATAATCGTCTCAGTGGGTGGTGCTAAAGAGATAAGCGCAGCAACCCCCTGCAAATCAGCCACCTGGGAGCGGGCACGCAAACTGGTTTTCGCGGAACTAAACAAAGTATGAGTGGTCGTGTACTCCCGCCCCAAAAGTGAAGCGACCCTGCCCACCAACCGGTCAGCCAAAGGATCCTGCCCCTCGGCCACACGCACGATTAGTACCTCAGTGAGGTTCTGCAGGGCACGCACCGCAGCTGAGTTCTCCAGACCATAGGCGGGTGCCTGACTTTCGCGGCTTCCCAGAATCACGGCAACCGGCGGGTACTTTTGACCTGGCACTCATCTCTCCTAAAAGTACTGGTGTAAACTTTTATGCCACACCCCTAGAGTACCGTACCGGACTGTACGTCACTACCGTCACCATCTCAACCCCCACCGTTTAAACACGAAAAGGACCCCCACAATACTGCGGGGGTCCCCTGTGTAAGATTCGCTACCTTCTAGAGGCAGAGTCTGCTACAAGAGCATAAGCGAATTGTCGTTGTTACGGCAATTACTTGATGATCTTGGTAACGCGGCCCGAACCAACGGTGCGGCCACCCTCACGGATAGCGAAGCCGAGGCCCTCTTCCATAGCGATGGGCTGGATCAGCTCAACGGTCATCTCGGTGTTGTCACCGGGCATAACCATCTCGGTGCCCTCGGGCAGCTTAATAACACCGGTCACGTCAGTGGTACGGAAGTAGAACTGAGGACGGTAGTTCGAGTAGAACGGGTTGTGACGGCCGCCCTCATCCTTGGAGAGGATGTAGACGTTTGCCTCGAACTCGGTGTGGGGGGTGATGGAGCCCGGCTCCACAACAACCTGACCACGCTCAACGTCGTCACGCTTGAGACCACGCAGAAGCAGACCACAGTTCTCGCCAGCCCATGCCTCGTCGAGCTGCTTGTGGAACATCTCGATACCGGTCACGGTGGTCTTCTGGATGGGTCGGATACCAACGATCTCAACCTCGGAGTTGATCTTCAGGGTACCGCGCTCTGCACGACCGGTCACAACGGTGCCGCGACCGGTAATGGTGAAGACGTCCTCGATGGGCATGAGGAAGGGCTTGTCCTTCTCACGAACCGGATCGGGGATGTAGCTGTCAACAGCTTCCATGAGTTCCTCAACCTTAGCAACCCACTCGGGGTCACCCTCAAGAGCCTTCAGAGCGGAAACGCGGATCACGGGAGCCTCGTCACCGTCGAACTCCTGCGAGGAGAGAAGGTCACGGACCTCCATCTCGACGAGGTCAAGAAGCTCTTCGTCGTCAACCATGTCAGCCTTGTTCAGTGCCACCAGCAGGGTGGGCACGCCAACCTGGCGAGCGAGCAGCACGTGCTCACGGGTCTGAGCCATAGGACCGTCGGTAGCAGCAACCACGAGGATTGCGCCGTCCATCTGAGCAGCACCGGTGATCATGTTCTTGACGTAGTCGGCGTGGCCGGGTGCGTCAACGTGTGCGTAGTGGCGCTTGTCGGTCTGGTACTCAATGTGCGCGATGTTAATGGTAATACCGCGCTGACGCTCCTCAGGAGCGGAGTCGATCATGCCGAAGTCACGCTTCTCGTTCAGGTCCGGGTACTTGTCAGCCAGCACCTTGGAGATGGCAGCGGTCAGGGTGGTCTTACCGTGGTCAACGTGACCAATGGTACCGACGTTAACGTGAGGCTTGGAGCGCTCGAACTTAGCCTTAGCCAAGAGTGTTCCTCCTAGAACGTATCGAAAACATGCACCCGAATCTTATCTCCGGCGCAATCCGTAGAAAAACGGTCTAGCGTCTACAATAGCGGATTACGACGCAGAGATGAAACTGTCCATGCCTTCAATGATGGATTTTAATTAAAAATTTTAGAGTGTGGGCTGCGCGTTTCTCAACCCGCAGCCCACGGGATGAGAGCGGTGATTACTCGCCGCGGCTCTTCTGGATGATCTCGTCAGCGACGTTCTTGGGAACTTCACCGTAGCTGTCGAAAGCCATCGAGAACACTGCACGGCCCTGGGTCTTACCACGCAGGTCACCAATGTAGCCGAACATTTCGGTCAGCGGCACGAGAGCTTTAACGATCTTCACGCCGGATGCATCCTCCATGGAACGCACGTGACCACGACGGGAGTTCAGGTCGCCGATAACATCGCCCATGTACTCCTCGGGGGTACGTACCTCAACGTCCATGAGCGGTTCCAGCAGAACCGGGTTAGCGCGCTTAGCACCTTCCTTGAACACCATGGAACCGGCGATCTTGAACGCCATTTCAGAGGAGTCAACATCGTGGTACGCACCGTCGATCAGGGTTGCTTTCACACCGACCATCGGGTAGCCAGCCAGGATACCGAACTTCATAGCGTCCTGGATACCGGCGTCAACAGAAGGAATGTACTCGCGAGGCACGCGACCACCGGTCACCTTGTCCTCAAACTCGTACAGTTCCTCGCCATCCAAGGGCAGCGGCTCGAAGGAAACCTGCACCTTTGCGAACTGACCGGAACCACCGGTCTGCTTCTTGTGGGTGTAGTCAACCTTCTCGACAGCCTTCTTAATGGTCTCGCGGTACGCCACCTGAGGCTTACCAACGTTAGCTTCAACCTTGAACTCACGCTTCATACGGTCAACAATGATGTCCAAGTGGAGCTCGCCCATACCACCGATTTCGGTCTGGCCGGTCTCTTCGTTCAGCGACACGGTGAAGGTGGGGTCCTCAGCGGAAAGCTTCTGGATAGCGGTCGACATCTTCTCCTGGTCACCCTTGGTCTTAGGCTCAATAGCCACGAAGATCACGGGGGCGGGGAAGGTCATCGACTCAAGCACAATCGGGTTTGCCGGATCGCACAGGGTATCACCAGTAGTGGTGTCCTTCAGACCAATCGCAGCATAGATGTGGCCTGCAGTGACTTCCTCAACAGGGTTCTCCTTGTTGGACTGCATCTGGAAGAGCTTGCCGAGGCGTTCCTTCTTACCCTTAGTCGAGTTAAGAACCTGCTGACCCTGGGCCGCGTGACCGGAGTACACACGGGTGTAGATGAGCTGACCGTAGAACGGGTGAGCTGCAACCTTGTAGGCCAGAGCCGCGAAAGGCTCATCAGCGGAAGCCTTACGGGTGAGCTTCTCTTCCTCATCCGAGGGGCTAGATCCCTCCACAGCGGGCACATCCAGCGGGGAAGGCAGGTACTCGATCACGGCATCCAGCATGGGCTGAACACCACGGTTCTTGAAAGCAGAACCGCAGAGCACGGGGAACGCCTCACCGTTAATGGTCAGCTGACGGATACCAGCTTTGAGCTCGTCAACGGTCAGTTCGCCCTCTTCGAGGTACTTCTCCATGAGCTCTTCGCTGGACTCAGCAACAGCCTCAACCATCTCGGCACGGTACTCTTCAGCCTTAGCCTGCAGGTCGGCGGGGATTTCCTGAATCTCGTAGGAGGCACCCATGGTCACGTCACCCTTAGAGTCACCGGGCCATACGTATGCCTTCATTTCGAGCAGGTCAACCACACCAACGAAGTCGCTCTCAGCGCCAATGGGCAGCTGCAGAACGAGCGGCTTAGCGCCCAAGCGGTCGATAATGGTCTGAACAGTGAAGTAGAAGTCCGCGCCCATCTTGTCCATCTTATTGACGAAGCAGATGCGGGGAACGTCGTACTTATCAGCCTGACGCCACACGGTCTCAGACTGAGGCTCAACACCTTCCTTGCCGTCAAACACTGCTACCGCGCCGTCAAGCACGCGCAGCGAACGCTCCACCTCAACGGTGAAGTCAACGTGACCGGGGGTGTCGATAATGTTGATCTGGTTGTTTTTCCAGAAGCAGGTGATAGCTGCGGAGGTAATGGTAATACCTCGCTCCTGCTCCTGAGCCATCCAGTCCATAGTTGACGCGCCATCGTGAGTCTCACCGATCTTGTGGTTAATACCGGTGTAGAACAGGATGCGCTCAGTTGTGGTGGTCTTACCGGCGTCAATGTGCGCCATAATACCGATGTTGCGGACCTTGTTCAGGTCAGTGTACACATCATGTGCCACGTTTCTCCCTAAATGAGATACTCCGAAAGCCTGACGGAAAACCCGGCAGGCTCTAAACGGAGAATTACCAGCGGTAGTGAGCGAAGGCCTTGTTGGACTCGGCCATCTTGTGAGTGTCTTCGCGACGCTTCACAGCGGCACCGAGACCATTGGACGCATCCAGGATCTCGTTCATCAGACGCTCAGTCATGGTCTTCTCGCGGCGCTGCTTTGAGAAGCCAACAAGCCAGCGAAGAGCCAGAGCGGTGGAACGGCCGGGGCGAACCTCAACCGGAACCTGGTAGGTAGCGCCACCAACACGGCGGGAACGAACCTCAAGCGAGGGCTTGATGTTGTCCATAGCCTTCTTCAGGGTAACAACCGGGTCAGAACCGGTCTTCTTCTCAACACCCTCAAGAGCACCGTATACGATGCGCTGGGCAACAGACTTCTTGCCGTCCAGCAGAACCTTGTTAATGAGCTGGGTGACCAGTGTCGAACCGTACACCGGATCGTTGACGAGGGGACGCTTGGGAGCGGGACCCTTACGAGGCATTACTTCTTCTCCTTCTTAGCGCCGTAGCGGGAGCGAGCCTGCCCGCGACCCTTAACACCCTGGGTATCCAGAGCGCCACGAACGATCTTGTAACGAACACCGGGGAGGTCTTTCACACGACCACCGCGAACGAGCACAATTGAGTGCTCCTGCAGGTTGTGACCCTCACCGGGAATGTATGCGGTAACCTCGACGCCGCCGTTGAGCTTGACACGAGCGACCTTACGCAGTGCCGAGTTCGGCTTCTTCGGGGTGGTGGTGTACACACGGGTGCACACGCCACGCTTCATGGGGTTGCCCTTCAGTGCGGGCGCCTTGGTCTTGACGACCTTGGGAGTCCGGCCCTTACGGACCAGCTGCTGAATAGTAGGCACGTTTTCTCCGTTGCATTGATGGGCTTATCTGTCTTCAAGCCCGCTAAACTGACTAGCTCCCGGCGCTTTCACCCCGGGCGCTCTCGGTTATAGAAGCCCGCACACACTAGCACCCCGCATGAGGTGATAAAGGGCGCGGGTTCTTGGCTCCCAGCGAATCACTTGCTACCTTACGACCGAGCTCGATTCGACCGGGGTTAGAAGTTTTTGGGCACACTTAAAAATGGCATTTAGGTGTCAGCACAAAAAGCAACACCAAAGGACGGTATCCATACTGCCATTGATTCGTTTGCCCGCGTGCCGGAATCTTCACGGCACCCGCGTAATAGCGGGCACCCCAGCACTGAGGCCAAGTACTTCGACATACGACTATACAGGTTAAAACCCGCTTAATCCAGCGGGTTTTACTGCCAAGAAGGCAACCACCGCTTTAAACCCTGTGTGATTACTCACCATCTTGGTGCGGGAGATGTTTCCACCCCGCAGGCGCATACCGTGTTTAAAGCCTCAGGAGGCGGCCCCGGCACAATGCCGAAGCCGCCTCCCTCAACTGCCCCAGTGGTTAGCACCAGAAGCAGACCGGATAGAACCTCAGGTGAGGCTACTCCATACCGCGACCGTACTCATCCAAAGGAACCGCCATAAACCCGTTATTCGCATACGGGTACGGGTCGTCACCCATCGGGCTAAAGACGCTCTGGTAACCGAACGCCTCCAGCGCGTTAAGCTGCTCCTGACGGGCCTGCGGGCTGGGCTCAACCTCAATATCGTTGTAGCGAGCCAAACCGGTACCGGCCGGAACCAGCTTACCGATAATGACGTTCTCCTTCAGGCCAAGCAGCGGGTCGGTCTTAGCCTCCATTGCGGCCTGAGTAAGCACGCGGGTGGTCTCCTGGAAGGATGCGGCAGAGAGCCAGGACTCGGTGGCCAGCGACGCCTTGGTAATACCCATCATCTCGGGGCGACCGGCGGCGGGCTTCTTTACCCTCCGTCAGGGCCTTACGGTTAGCGCGCTGGAAGACGATATTATCCACCAGCTCACCCGGCAGCAGCTCAGTATCGCCAGACTCAATGACGGTCACACGGCGCAGCATCTGACGCACAATAACCTCAACGTGCTTATCGTGAATCTCCACACCCTGAGACTTGTACACGCCCTGAACCTCGCTCACCAGGTGCTTCTGCGCCTCACGCGGGCCGCGAATACGCAGCACCTCCTTCGGATCCACCGAACCGGCGGCAAGCTGCTCGCCCACCTGCACATGATCGCCATCCTGAAGCTTCGAGGCGGCACGGCGCAGCACCGTGTACGACTGCGGATCAGAACCGTCATCCGGGGTCACCACAATCTTGTAGGAACGCTCCGTGTCCTCAATGCTCACCCGACCGGCAACCTCAGAAATAGGTGCCACACCCTTGGGGGTACGGGCCTCAAACAGCTCCTGGATACGAGGCAGACCCTGGGTAATGTCGTCAGCCGATGCCACACCACCGGTGTGGAAGGTACGCATGGTCAGCTGGGTGCCGGGCTCACCAATAGACTGAGCCGCAATAATACCCACGGCCTCGCCAATATCGACCAGGGTGTTCGACGCCATCGAACGGCCATAGCACAGGGCGCACACGCCAATACCGGACTCACAGGTGAGCACCGAACGCACGCGCACATCCTTCACGCCAGCCTTGAACAGCTTCTCAATCAGCACATCCGAGACATCCTCACCAGCGGCTGCAAGTACGCTGCCCTCAGCGTCCTTCACATCCACCGCAAGGGTGCGTCCGTGAATGGAGGTCTCAACATCCGGATGCAAGTTTGCCTCATCATCAATGAGCGGAAGCACCAGGCCGCGGCGGGTACCGCAGTCATGCTCACGCACAATCACATCCTGCGACACGTCCACCAGACGACGGGTTAGGTAACCCGAGTTAGCGGTACGCAGCGCGGTATCGGCAAGACCCTTACGGGCACCGTGGGTTGCGATGAAGTACTCCAGCACCGACAGGCCCTCACGGTAGGAGGACTTAATCGGGCGGGGCATAATCTCGCCCTTCGGGTTCGACACCAGACCGCGGATACCCGCAATCTGACGAACCTGCATCCAGTTACCACGTGCACCGGAAGTCACCATACGGTAGATGGTGTTCTGACCGCCATTAGCGCTCAAATTATCGCGCATCGCCTCAGCAACCTCATCAGTTGCCTGGGTCCAAATCTCGATCAGTTCCTCACGGCGCTCATCATCGCCAATGGTGCCCATCTCAAAGTTCGCCTGGATAGCGGCGGCCTGCTGCTCATAGTTCTCCATGATCGCAGGTTTCATCGACGGGGTGGCAATATCAGAAACCGCCACGGTCACACCCGAACGTGAAGCCCAGTAGAAGCCAGCGTTCTTCAGGTTATCCAGGGTGCGGGCCACGATATCCATCGGGTACTTCTCAGCAAGATCGTTAATGAGCTTGCCCAGCCCCTTCTTATCAGCAACACCGGAGAACCACGGGTAATCCTTTGGCAGAGTCTGGTTGAACAGGATCTGACCGACGGTGCACTCCAGCAGAACCGGGCCGCCCGAGGTGTAACCCTCAGGAGCTTCCCAGCCCTCAGGTGCCACGAACTCATCACTGGAAAGACGCACCTTCACCTTGGTGTACAGCTCAATCTCGTGACGATCCATCGCCATCAGAGCCTCGGCAATCGACGAGAACGCGTGGCCCTCATTCTTTTCACCCTCACGGGGAGTGGTCAGGTGGTACAGGCCAATGATCATATCCTGCGACGGAACAGCCACAGGGCGACCATCCGAAGGCTTCAAAATATTGTTCGAGGAGAGCATCAGGATGCGCGCCTCAGCCTGAGCCTCGGGCGAAAGCGGCAGGTGAACCGCCATCTGGTCACCGTCAAAGTCAGCGTTGAACGCGGAGCACACGAGCGGGTGCAGCTGAATAGCCTTACCCTCAACCAGCTTCGGCTCGAACGCCTGAATACCCAGACGGTGCAGGGTAGGTGCACGGTTCAGCAGCACAGGGTGCTCGGTAATGATCTCTTCGAGAACATCCCACACCTGCGGGCGGAAACGCTCCACCATACGCTTTGCACTCTTAATGTTCTGTGCGTGCGAAAGCTCCACTAGGCGCTTCATGACGAAGGGCTTGAACAGCTCCAGCGCCATCTGCTTCGGCAGACCACACTGATGCATTTCCAGCTGCGGACCAACCACGATCACGGAACGGCCAGAGTAGTCCACGCGCTTACCAAGCAGGTTCTGACGGAAACGCCCCTGCTTACCCTTGAGCATATCGGAGAGCGACTTCAGCGGGCGGTTACCGGGGCCGGTCACGGGGCGACCGCGACGACCGTTATCGAAGAGCGAATCCACAGCTTCCTGCAGCATGCGCTTCTCGTTATTCACGATAATCTCCGGGGCGCCAAGCTCCAGCAGGCGCTTGAGGCGGTTATTACGGTTAATCACACGACGGTACAGGTCGTTCAGGTCGGAAGTTGCGAAACGGCCACCATCGAGCTGAACCATCGGACGCAGCTCCGGCGGGATAACCGGAACAACATCCAGCACCATACCCAGCGGGGAGTTATTGGTGGTCAAAAACGCGTTAACAACCTTCAGACGCTTCAGCGCACGGGTCTTCTTCTGGCCCTTGCCGTTCTGAATGACCTCCTTCAGCGCCTCGGCTTCGGCCTCAAGGTCGAAATCCTCCAGGCGCTTTTTAATAGCTTCAGCACCCATTGCGCCCTCAAAGTACACGCCGTACTTATCAACCATTGAGCGGTACAGCGCCTCATCGCCTTCAAGGTCAGCGACCTTCAGGTTCTTGAAGCGGTCCCACACCTTCTCCAGGTGCTCAATCTCGCGGTCAGCACGCTTACGGGCCGAAGCCATCTGACGTTCAGCATTCTCACGCAGCTTACGCTTCTCAGCAGCTTTACCGCCGTCAGCCTCAATACGCGCCAGCTCCTGCTCAACCTCGCGGGAAATAGCGGCAATATCGGCGTCGCGCTGGGTCTCCAGGGCCTTCTTATCACGGTCATGTGCGGCCTGCAGGTTCGGCAGATCCTCGTGACGAGCTTCCTCGTCCACGCTCGTGATCATGTAGGCGGCGAAGTAGATGACCTTCTCCAGGTCCTTCGGAGCCAGATCCAGCAGGTACCCCAGGCGGGAGGGAACACCCTTGAAGTACCAGATGTGGGTGACGGGGGCAGCCAGCTCAATGTGGCCCATACGCTCACGGCGCACCTTTGAGCGGGTCACCTCAACACCGCAACGCTCACAAATGATGCCCTTAAAACGTACGCGCTTGTACTTGCCGCAGTAGCATTCCCAGTCCTTAGTAGGGCCAAAAATGCGCTCGTCGAACAGGCCCTCCTTCTCGGGCTTGAGGGTACGGTAGTTGATGGTCTCGGGCTTCTTAACCTCGCCGTAAGACCAGCGACGAATATCGTCGGCGGTGGCAAGGCCAATTCGCATCAAACCAAGCGAAGATTCGTTGGACATATCGGTCCTAATCTCTTTCTGTAGTTTACGAAGACTTCGGTTTAGCGGGCGGGGCAACCGCAGCGGCGCCCCACCCTAGAAGGAAGGCGGATTATGCCTCGTCCACAGAGCTGGGCTCTGCGTGGGTGAGGCTCACACCCATATCTTCTGCTGCCCGGAAGCCTTCTTCCTCCGAGTCGCTCATCTCAATGGTCTTCCCGTCGGTAGAGAGCACCTCAACGTTCAGACACAGGGACTGCATTTCCTTAATAAGAACCTTGAAGGATTCGGGGATGCCCGGTTCGGGGATGTTCTCGCCCTTAACGATTGCCTCGTATACCTTCACACGACCAGCCACATCGTCAGACTTGACGGTCAAGATTTCCTGCAGGGTGTAGGCGGCGCCGTACGCTTCCAGCGCCCACACTTCCATCTCACCGAAACGCTGACCACCGAACTGGGCCTTACCACCCAGCGGCTGCTGCGTAATCATCGAGTACGGGCCGGTAGAACGAGCGTGAATCTTATCGTCCACCAAGTGGTGCAGCTTCAGGATGTACTGGTACCCCACCGAGATCGGGTCAGGGAACGGCTCACCTGAACGACCATCAATCAGACGGGCCTTGCCGGAGCGGTTAATCAGGCGGTCACCATCACGGTTCGGGTTTGCGTGGTCCATGAGGTCAAACAGCTCGTCCTCATGAGCGCCGTCAAACACGGGGGTTGCCAGGCGGGTGGGGCCGGACTCCTTCGGGAAGTTCGGCATATTCTTCAGCCAGGCCGGGTCGCCCTCAATCTTCCAGCCCTGCTTGGCCAGCCAGCCGGTGTGAACCTCAAGCACCTGCCCAATGTTCATACGGCCGGGCACACCCAGCGGGTTCAGGATGACGTCCACGGGGGTACCGTCTTCCAGGAAAGGCATATCCTCAATCGGCAGGATCTTGGAAATAACACCCTTGTTGCCGTGGCGGCCCGCGAGCTTATCACCATCGGTGATCTTACGCTTCTGCGCCACGTACACGCGCACCAGCTGGTTCACGCCCGGGGGCAGATCGTCTTCGTCGTCGCTTTCACGGTCGAAGATACGAACACCGATCACAGTACCGGATTCGCCGTGAGGAACCTTCAGGGAGGTATCGCGCACCTCGCGGGACTTCTCACCGAAGATTGCGCGCAGCAGGCGCTCCTCCGGGGTCAGGTCGGTCTCGCCCTTGGGGGTGACCTTACCGACCAGAATGTCGCCAGCCTCAACTTCGGCACCAATGTGGATCACACCGCGCTCATCCAGTGCGGACAGGGCCTCATCCGAGACGTTAGGGATATCGCGAGTGATTTCCTCAGGCCCGAGCTTGGTGTCGCGGGCATCGATCTCGTGCTCCTCAATGTGGATGGAGGTCAGCACGTCCTCGGAAACCATGCGCTGGGAGAGGATAATCGCATCCTCATAGTTCAGGCCCTCCCACGGCATGTATGCCACGAGCAGGTTCTTGCCCAGAGCGAGCTCGCCACGGTCGGTGGAGGGGCCGTCCGCGATAACGTCACGCTCTTCCACACGCTGACCGGCCTTGACCACAACACGCTGGTTGTAGCAGTTGCCCGGGTTCGAGCGGGAGAACTTCATGATCGGGTACGAGCTGCTGGTGCCGTCATCATTACGGACCATCACCAGGTCAGCCGAGACCTCAGAGACCACGCCAGCTTTCTTCGCCAACACGGAGTCACCGGAGTCAAGCGCAGCGTACTTCTCCATACCGGTACCCACCACGGGAGCCTCAGACTCCAGCAGCGGCACAGCCTGACGCTGCATGTTCGCGCCCATCAACGCGCGGTTCGCGTCGTCGTGCTCAAGGTAAGGGATCAGGGCGGTTGCCACCGACACCATCTGGCGCGGGGAAACGTCCATGTACTGCACGTCGGTTGGTGCTACCAGCACGGCCTCACCGGAACCATCGCCTGCACGGCAGAGAACCTCGTCCTCAGCGAAGGTGCGGTCAGCGGTCAGCGGGGCGTTTGCCTGCGCAATAATGACGCTCTTCTCGTCATCAGCAGTCAAATAACGCACCTTGTCGGTGACCTTGCCGTCTTCAACCACGCGGTAGGGGGTCTCAATAAAGCCGTAAGAGTTAATGCGGCCATAGGTTGCCAACGAACCGATCAGACCAATGTTCGGGCCTTCAGGGGTCTCAATGGGGCACATACGGCCGTAGTGTGAGGGGTGCACGTCGCGCACTTCCATGCCCGCGCGGTCGCGGGAAAGACCGCCGGGGCCCAGTGCCGACAGGCGACGCTTGTGGGTTAGCCCAGCCAGCGGGTTGTCTGGTCCATGAACTGCGACAGCTGTGACGTACCGAAGAACTCCTTAATGGCCGCCACTACGGGGCGGATGTTCACCAAGGACTGCGGGGTAATCGCGTCCACGTCCTGGGTGGTCATGCGCTCACGCACCACGCGTTCCATGCGGGAAAGACCGGTGCGGATCTGGTTCTCAATCAGCTCACCCACGGTACGGATACGGCGGTTCCCGAAATGGTCGATGTCGTCCACATCAACCTTCAGGTCGATCTCCTGGCCACCGCGTGAACCCTTAATGGTGGGCTCACCGGCGTGCAGGGCGCACAGGTAATGAATCATCTGTGCAATATCGTCCTGGCTCAGCACCGACGCTTCATCCGAGTCTAGGGGCACCTCCACGCCGAGCTTGCGGTTCACCTTGTACCGGCCAACCTTCGCCAAATCGTAGCGGCGCGGGGTGAAGTACATGTTGTCAAGCAGTGCCTGGGCTGCCTCGACTGTGGGGGGCTCACCCGGGCGGAGCTTACGGTAAATATCGAGCAGGGCCTCGTCCCGGGTTGAGACGGAGTCCTTCTCAAGAGTCGCACGGATCGAGTCGTACTGGCCGAACTCTGAAAGAATCTTCGACTCGCTCCACCCCAGGGCCTTCAGCAGCACGGTCACGGACTGTTTACGCTTACGGTCCAGACGCACACCCACCTGATCGCGCTTGTCAATCTCAAGCTCGAACCAGGCGCCGCGTGAAGGAATCACACGTGCCGAGTAGATGTCTTTATCTGAGGTGCGGTCCGGGGCCTTCTCAAAGTAAGCACCGGGCGAGCGCACCAGCTGGGAAACGACCACACGTTCGGTACCGTTAATAACGAAAGTACCGGATTCGGTCATGAGCGGGAAGTCGCCCATGAACAGGGTCTGCTGCTTAACCTCGCCCGTGGCGTGGTTAATGAACTCAGCTTTGACATAGAGCGGAGCGGCATAGGTGGCGTCACGGTCTTTGCATTCTTCAACCGTGTACTTGGGGTCCGCGAACTCCGGGTCGGAGAAGGAGAGCTGCATGGTCTCCTGAAAGTCCTTAATCGGGGAGATTTCTTCAAAAATCTCGGCAAGACCGGACTTACGCGGAACGGAGGTATCGCCAGCAGCTTCAGCTGCTTCAAGGCGAGCCAGCCACCCGGCGTTACCGACAAGGCGGTCAAAACTATCGGTCTGGATAGCCAGCAGGTTAGGAACCTTCAACGGTTCGTTAATTTTTGCGAATGAAATACGGCGGTCGGTGTTACCCGCACCGTTAGCGGCGTCATGGTTAGAGGTGCTCGAAGCGACCAAGATGGGGATCCTTCCACAGACATGTCTGTTAGCAATCAGCCTCCCGGCAACGTTACCGAAAACACAGACTCCGGGCCGCAGATACGGTGCACGAAGCTACAGATGTCGAACGGGGAAACGTCACCTTCAAGCCTGTGCCCACCGCTATATGAAGGCACTCAGGTTAGGGAAAGCGTAAATATTAACGATACACCATTGTTTGAGGATTGTCTACCACACCCCGTGGGATGATGCAAGCGCCGGTTCACAAGAACTTGTGATGCCCCTTGTGAAAGCTTCAATAGTATGCCCGCAATAATTAATCACCGGATTTTGGAACCGCTCATGAGAGTCTCTCGCTCTCCCCTGCCCCAGCTGGCCTTCATGCTTTCCTAGTGCCCGTAGTCAAAAATAGTGCCGTCAGGGTTGGTGTACGACTCAACCGCCATACCCACTTTCACCAGTTTTCACACCGTCCTGGTACACCATTATCATGCCATGTTCAATATCCCACTCAGTCTCGGCTTCCACCACAATCAGCAGGCTGTTATTGTCCCAGGCCACCGTGCACCGATCCCAGATAGGGCCCACCAGGCTCCACACCTGAGATTCGGGAATATCCGGCAAGTATTGTTCCCAGCCGTACTCATCCGCCATATCAAAATACATACGGTAGAACTGGTGCACATACGGGGTTGCCTGGGCAAAAATATCGGCATCGGGTGAGCGGAAGTTATCAATCGCGGCACGAATACGCTGCCACCCGGCGGAGTCAAGAGTCTGCAGATCGAACCTAAACGTTACTGCATGCCTTCTTGAGCGCAGGCACATCCACCGGGATCGCTCACATAGAGCTCTTTATCGGTATCGTAGGTGAAGTTTATGGTCTCAGGTTCAGGAGTGCTCTCAGGTTTCATCGCCGCCGCTTTTCCTTCTGCATGAACTCTCATTATTTCATCACCGCGCCCCATTCCGGTCTTTTTTTAGCGAACGTGTTCTTGAATCGTTGCCTCCAGTTCTTCAAGAAACCG
>BNJU01004994.1_pt1 | contig 73496 bp, 81 predicted proteins | sample 8539281 | NCBI WGS metagenome assembly BNJU01 (sample SAMD00202456, study PRJDB9452) | human saliva metagenome | isolation source: human saliva | place: Japan
TGCAGTACCATCGGCGCTTGCGGGCTTAGCTTCCAGGTTCGGAATGGAGGCTGGGCGTTTCCCCGCGGCTATGACCACCACAAGATGGTTCAACCATATTCACTTAAACGCCCCCGAGCGTGTGCCGCGCGCGTGTGGCCGCGCGTTTGGCGTGGGGGTTTGTGTTGGTTGTGATCCGTATAGTGGTTTGACGAGCACTCTCTTAGTGTCTGTCAACCATGCGGTGTAAACAGTGTGGTTGATGTGTTTGTGTTTAGTGTCGGCCCATTAGTACCAGTCGGCTCACGAGCACCTCGCGGTGCTTCCACCTCTGGCCTATCAACCCGGTAGTCTGCCGGGGGCCTTCCACCCCAAGGGGTGTGGAAACCTCATCTCAAAGCAAGTTTCCCGCTTAGATGCTTTCAGCGGTTATCTTTCCCGAACGTAGCCAACCAGCCATGCACCTGGCGGTACAACTGGCACACCAGAGGTTCGTCCATCCCGGTCCTCTCGTACTAGGGACGGCCCTTTTCAAGTTTCCTACGCGCACAGAGGATAGGGACCGAACTGTCTCACGACGTTCTGAACCCAGCTCGCGTACCGCTTTAATGGGCGAACAGCCCAACCCTTGGGACCAACTCCAGCCCCAGGATGCGACGAGCCGACATCGAGGTGCCAAACCATGCCGTCGATATGGACTCTTGGGCAAGATCAGCCTGTTATCCCCGGGGTACCTTTTATCCGTTGAGCGACCACGCACCCACGTGCCATGGCCGGATCACTAGTTCCTGCTTTCGCACCTGCTCGACCCGTCGGTCTCACAGTCAAGCTCCCTTGTACACTTGCACTCGCCACCTGATTACCAACCAGGCTGAGGGAACCTTTGAGCGCCTCCGTTACATTTTAGGAGGCAACCGCCCTCAGTTAAACTACCCACCAGGCACTGTCCCCAACCCGGATCACGGGCCAAGGTTGAGGTGACCGCTTGAACCAGAATGGTATTTCAACGACGACTCCACCACGGCTGGCGCCGCAGCTTCACAGTCTCCCACCTATCCTACACAAGCACAAGCGAACACCAATACCAAGCTATAGTAAAGGTCCCGGGGTCTTTCCGTCCTTCTGCGCGAAACGAGCATCTTTACTCGTACTGCAATTTCGCCGAGTTCACGGTCGAGACAGCGGAGAAGTCGTTACGCCATTCGTGCAGGTCGGAACTTACCCGACAAGGAATTTCGCTACCTTAGGATGGTTATAGTTACCACCGCCGTTTACTGGGGCTTAAATTCACCGCTTCACACCCAAAGGGCGTTGACGGTTCCTCTTAACCTTCCAGCACCGGGCAGGCGTCAGTGCGTATACATCGCCTTACGGCTTCGCACGCACCTGTGTTTTTGATAAACAGTCGCTTCTCCCTATTCTCTGCGACCCCCCGGCCCCACCAGCACGCGCGGCGCTGGGAAGCTAAAGGGGTCCTCCTTCTCCCGAAGTTACGGAGGAATTTTTGCCGAGTTCCTTGACCATGATTCACTCGAACGCCTCGGTATACTCTACCTGACCACCTGAGTCGGTTTTAGGGGTACGGGCGCCTTGCCCCCTCGCGTCGAGGCTTTTTCTCGGCAGCATAGGATCACCACAAGTCCACACACACGTGCGTCCCTCATCAGTTCTCACCCTAGGGTCTCCCGGATTTACCTAGGAAACGGGCCACAACCTTAAATACGCCAAACCACCGGCGCACTGCAGCTACCTTTCTGCGTCACCCCTGTTAATACGCTTACCTCCACCACCGGGTCCCAAGACCAACCGCCAATCACACCCCGAAAGGGCATGAGCATTGGTCGGCAAAATTGGTTAGCATGATGATCTCGGTATTGGACGGTTGCTAGGCGGTACCAGAATATCAACTGGTTATCCATCGACTACGCCTGTCGGCCTCGCCTTAGGACCCGACTAACCCAGGGCGGATAAACCTAGCCCTGGAACCCTTAGTCAATCGGCGCTGCGGATTCTCACCGCAGATTCGCTACTCATGCCTGCATTCTCACTCCCACACAATCCACCAGAGGTTCCCCCCAGGCTTCACCTCATGCAGGACGCTCCCCTACCCAACAACACACCAACAATCATTCAATGACGCCAGCTATTCGTGTTGCTGCCACAGCTTCGGCGGTACGCTTAAGCCCCGCTACATTGTCGGCGCGAAATCACTTGACCAGTGAGCTATTACGCACTCTTTCAAGGATGGCTGCTTCTAAGCCAACCTCCTGGTTGTCACCGCGACTCCACATCCTTTCCCACTTAGCGCACACTTAGGGGCCTTAGCTGATGATCTGGGCTGTTTCCCTCTCGACTACGAAGCTTATCCCCCGCAGTCTCACTGCCATGCTCAACCCTATTGGCATTCGGAGTTTGGCTGACGTCAGTAACCCACAGGGCCCATCGGCCATCCAGTAGCTCTACCTCCAACAGGAACCACACAACGCTGCACCTAAATGCATTTCGGGGAGAACCAGCTATCACGGAGTTTGATTGGCCTTTCACCCCTACCCACAGCTCATCCCCCAGGTTTTCAACCCTGGTGGGTTCGGTCCTCCACAAAGTCTTACCCTTGCTTCAACCTGGCCATGGGTAGATCACCCCGCTTCGGGTCCAGAACACGCGACAAACGCCATATTTCAGACTCGCTTTCGCTACGCATACCCCACACGGGTTAAGCACGCCACATGCCACTGACTCGCAGGCTCATTCTTCAAAAGGCACGCCATCACCCCACAAGGCTCTGACGGCTTAAAGCATCCGGTTTCAGGTACTATTTCACTCCCCTCCCGGGGTACTTTTCACCATTCCCTCACGGTACTATGCACTATCGGTCACTCAGTAGTATTTAGGCTTACCAGGTGGTCCTGGCAGATTCACACGAGATTTCACGAGTCCCGCACTACTCGGGAACACAACCCACACAACATGTCACCGGCTGGCCTACACGACTATCACGCACTACGGTCCCCCATCCCAAGAGGTTCAACCACCAACAACACACCATGCCCACCCCCGGCAGAAGGCGAACGATCATGCCCCACAACACCCCATGCGCAACGGCCGCCGCCTATCACACGCACAAGGTTTAGCCTCCTCCGCTTTCGCTCGCCACTACTCACGGAATATCTTCTCCTACGGGTACTGAGATGTTTCACTTCCCCGCGTTCCCCCCACCACCCTATTTCATTCAAGTGATGGTAACTGGCCATAACACCAGCTAGGTTCCCCCATTCGGAAATCCTTAGATCAACGCTCGCTCGTCAACTCCCTAAGGCATATCGCAGACCGCCACGTCCTTCATCAGCTCTGAGTGCCAAGGCATCCACCGAATGCCCACAAAAACTAAACAAAACCACAGACACAAAAAACAATAAAACACAAAAAACTCTCAACAGAGAAAAATAGGTTTCAATTGCAATAAAGATGCTCATCAACCACTATACAGATCACAAACAACACACCACACAACCACCAACACCAGAAAAACCATCCAGCATCAACAGTCGTGGGCTAAGCGCCCAACAGGTGTTGAACGTGAACCCGACAGCATGCTTGCCTCTTGCATAACATTTATGCCCAACCCAAAAACGCACCCACACCCACCACCCAAACAGGCAGTGACTTAATGCAGGCACAAGAAACACACACAACCAAAACCAGCCGAGTGCGCATCCCCTAAAATGGGCTCCCTAGAAAGGAGGTGATCCAGCCGCACCTTCCGGTACGGCTACCTTGTTACGACTTCGTCCCAATCGCCAATCCCACCTTCGACCACTCCCCCAAACGGTTAGGCCATGGGCTTCGGGTGTTACCAACTTTCGTGACGTGACGGGCGGTGTGTACAAGGCCCGAGAACGTATTCACCGCAGCGTTGCTGATCTGCGATTACTAGCGACTCCACCTTCATGGGGTCGAGTTGCAGACCCCAATCCGAACTGAGACCGGCTTTAAGGGATTCGCTCCACCTCACAGTATCGCAACCCTCTGTACCAGCCATTGTAGCATGCGTGAAGCCCAAGACATAAGGGGCATGATGATTTGACGTCATCCCCACCTTCCTCCGAGTTAACCCCGGCAGTCCCCCACGAGTCCCCACCATAACGTGCTGGCAACATAGGGCAAGGGTTGCGCTCGTTGCGGGACTTAACCCAACATCTCACGACACGAGCTGACGACAACCATGCACCACCTGCACACGACCAACTAAATGCCACCACATCTCTGCAGTGCCGCCGTGCATGTCAAGCCTTGGTAAGGTTCTTCGCGTTGCATCGAATTAATCCGCATGCTCCGCCGCTTGTGCGGGCCCCCGTCAATTCCTTTGAGTTTTAGCCTTGCGGCCGTACTCCCCAGGCGGGGCACTTAAAAGCGTTAGCTACGGCGCAGAAAACCACGGGTGGCCCCCACACCTAGTGCCCAACGTTTACAGCGTGGACTACCAGGGTATCTAATCCTGTTCGCTCCCCACGCTTTCGCTCCTCAGCGTCAGTAACGGCCCAGAGACCCGCCTTCGCCACCGGTGTTCTTCCTGATATCTGCGCATTCCACCGCTACACCAGGAGTTCCAGTCTCCCCTACCGCACTCAAGTCTGCCCGTACCCACCGCACGCCCCCAGTTAAGCCAGAGGATTTCACGGCAGACGCGACAAACCGCCTACAAGCCCTTTACGCCCAATAATTCCGGACAACGCTCGCACCCTACGTATTACCGCGGCTGCTGGCACGTAGTTAGCCGGTGCTTCTTTACCCACTACCCTCACCACAACCCTAGAGTTGCGGCTTGACCATGAGCGAAAGAGGTTTACAACCCGAAGGCCTTCATCCCTCACGCGGCGTCGCTGCATCAGGCTTTCGCCCATTGTGCAATATTCCCCACTGCTGCCTCCCGTAGGAGTCTGGGCCGTATCTCAGTCCCAATGTGACCGGTCACCCTCTCAGGCCGGTTACCCGTCAAAGCCTTGGTAAGCCATCACCCCACCAACAAGCTGATAGGCCGCGAGCCCATCCCCCACCAGAAAAACCTTTCCACCACCCCCCATGCGAAGGACAGTGAATACCCGGTATTAGCAGCCGTTTCCGACCGTTATCCCAAAGAAGAGGGCAGGTTACTCACGTGTTACTCACCCGTTCGCCACTCATCCAGCCCAGCAAGCTGAGCCTTCAGCGTTCGACTTGCATGTGTTAAGCACGCCGCCAGCGTTCGTCCTGAGCCAGGATCAAACTCTCCGAACAAAACTGTAAAAACAATAAGCCCGGAAAACCCACCACAAAAACGCGGCAAGCAATCCCAACCAAAAAAATACTCAAAAACAAAAAACAGGCATAAAAACAAAAAACAAACACACTATCGAGTTCACAAACAACACCCCCACATTTGCAATTCACCCGAGGCGAATCTCAAAGGGGCTTTCGCGCTTTGCAACGTTTCCGTCGCCCTCAGCGCAACGAGTTATAGATTAGGCCGTTTAGGGGCTCGTCGTCAAATCAAAACACTATGATGACGAGCACACCTTGAAAAACAGCTCATCGGACCGCAACTACAGCCAGATTCCTGCGACCTTTACGGATCAAAACCAAGCCACCTGCCAAGAGGTCATCGGCACGCAGCACAGCCTCTTCGTCTTCGACCTTGACCTTATTGACGTAAGCTCCACCACCCGCGAGGGTACGACGTGCAGCACTACGCCCCTTCTCCAGTCCGGTCTCAACAAGAGCGTCAATAAGAGAGTCCCCCAGCGAAAGCTCCGCGCGGGGAAGGTCACTGGTAGCTGCTGCCAGGGTGGCCTCGTCAATGGAAGAAAGATCTCCGCTCCCCCACAGCGCATCGGTCGCAGCCTGCACGCGCGCAAGCTCCTCGTCACCGTGGACCAAAGCAGTCACGCTCGCAGCCAAGGCCTTCTGGGCAGCGCGCTGGTGCGGACGCTCGGCAACTTCAACCTCAAGCGCCTCAATTTCTTCGCGCGACAAGAAGGTGAAGATCTTCAAGAAGCGAACGACATCGTCATCAGCAACCTGCAACCAGAACTGATAGAAGGCGTACGGACTCATCATCTCGGGGTCGAGCCAAATTGCACCGCCCTCGGACTTACCGAACTTTGTTCCGTCAGCCTTAGTAATAATGGGCGTCGTCATGACGTGGGTATCGGCACCCTCGACCTTGTGAATCAGATCGACGCCGCCAACCATATTGCCCCACTGGTCGTTTCCACCGGTCTCGAGCGTGCAACCGTAACGACGGAAAAGCTCGAGGTAGTCGTTCGCCTGAAGAACCTGGTAGGAGAACTCGGTGTATGAAATACCTTCGTCAGAAGCGATACGACGAGCAACAATGTCCTTATTCAGCATGGTGCCCACGCGGAAGTACTTACCGATCCCGCGCAGAAGATCGATTGCACTCATCTCCTGAGTCCAGTCCAGGTTATTCACCATGCGAGCAGCTGCAGGCCCCTCGAAATCCAAGAATCGTGAAATCTGTGCGCGCAAACGGTCTGCCCAGCCCTGAACAACTTCAGTCGGTTGAAGCTGACGCTCGCCACTTTGGCGAGGATCACCAATCTGGCCCGTCGCGCCGCCAACAAGAGCAAGCGGCTTATGTCCAGCCAGTTGCAAGTGACGCATAACGATCAGCTGAACCAAGTGTCCATGGTGAAGAGACGGAGCGGTGGGATCATAGCCGCAATAGAAAGTGACCGGGCCCGCAGCGAAGTGAGCGCGAAGCGCGTCAAGGTCGGTGTGCTGAGCAATCAGACCACGCCATTGGAGGTCGTCAATAATATCGGTCACTGAATTTCCTCTTCCTATTGGAATGACATACAAGTCATAGTTTACGCGATAAGTGTTCGCCTCTGTGGAAGCGTTCGTTTTGCCTTTACGAGGCCGCGGTGGCGCTAGTCCGGCCGCCAGGGACTGCTCGGCGGGGAGGGCGGAAATCATAGGACTCTGCACGAACCTTCAACCAAGTTGCAAAGGCAACGAAGAGCACCCAATTGCCTTCCGTCAAGAGACGCGACTCTGTAAAAGACTGCACAAACATTGCCAACATCAGAACTGCAGCCAAAGTCGGCACTAAATCAGTTTCAAGATCGCGCAGCGCAACTCGGAAGATACGAATCATCACCCACAAAACAGCGAAGGCCAAAAGCATAAGACCGACGATTCCGGTCTGGAACAGAGCCTCAATGTAGGCATTGTGTGCCTGCATTGTGGGAGTGCCATCGGGACGAACAACCAGGTTCTTAAACAGAGGCAACCACGGCGGCCACAAAACAACCCAGCCCCATCCAAGGAAGGGGTGCTGCTGCCACAGCTCCAAGAGCTTCTGCCAGATCACACCGCGGCCAGTCATATCAGAACTGCGACCCAGCAAGATAGTGACTTGGTCCTTCATGATGACTGCGACCAAGAGGAAACTTGCCGCGGCAGTAAGAGCGACGCGGACAGCGAAGCGACGTTCATAAAAGCCCAAGCGGCGAATAATCAAGAAGAAAACAAGGGCGCTCACCGAGACGAGCATGGCAACAAAAACGGTTGCAGAACCGGTCAAAACTAAAATACCCACACACGCAAGGAGCCACGCTCCATTACGCAGGTGATGGGTTCTGTCCTCAACCCAAAGAACCAACACGGAGAGCATGAGCAGAAGCGCAATAAAGGCAAGCGGATTCCGGTTTCCCACAAAACCCTGAATCGGCCCGCCTTTAAAGAGAGCATCGTTTACCCAGTAATAAAGCTCCGGGACTTCTTTCCAATTGCGCATATACATCGGCGGTATGCGATGCCCAACCGCCAAAGAAACCCATAATTCAAGGGCGTAGGAGGCAGCGACGATGATCTTCATCGCCTGAGTGAAGACATCCAACATCTGTCGAAGCGGAAATGCAATTGCAACGAGAACCCCCGCCGAACTCGTCGCCAGAGTAATCAAGGCAGAGCCAAAAGTCTCTAAACGATACTGGCTCCATATCACCGACAGACAGCAGACCAGAATGTAGGAAGAAACCGAAAGAGACAATCGGCGCAGCGTCACTGCCCTACCCGCTAGGAAGAAAATCACCCACGCGGCAATGAGGACGATCCCCGCAATCACTCCGAAACCGACCCAGCCAAAAAGATTACGCACCCCTTGGCCACCAAAAGCCAAGAAGAATATCGCAACGCCTACGGCCGGCAGTAGAGATTCGGCCCTCGAACTCACTGTTGTACTCACGTAATTCCTCAAGACTAGAACCAGTTCCAGTAGGGAGAATAGCCGTAAGAAGGCATGCCCGCTAGCCACACGGCTAACGGGCATGTTCTACACAGCAATTCTCTTCAAGAAAACCGACTTTTACAGGACGCTTTGATGCGATCCGCCTCCGGCCAAAGAGGTCAAATATTCCTGGGCGTTAAGCGCTCCCTGATCGGAAGTGCAGATGATCAAAACCGTATCGTCACCCGCGATTGTTCCCACGACATCGTCGATACGAGCCACATCGAGAGCTGAACCCAAAAGGTTTGCCGCGCCAACCAGAGTGCGCAAAACCAATTGATTGCCTACGCAGGTTGAAGTCACAAGAAGGGTCTGAAGCCACCGCTGCAAGCGCTCAACGCTGGCCTCAGCTTCGTGCGATTGAGAACCATCTGCGTTTGGGACCGAATAAATCAACGTACCCGAGCGGTCACGCATTTTCGTCGCGCGCATTTCCATAAGATCACGCGACAAAGTTGCCTGGGTGACCTCAATACCGAGAGTCCCCAAAGCAGAACGCAGTTGTTCCTGAGAACTAATAGTTTGGGAGACTAACAGATTGCGAATTGCTGCATGGCGCCCAGCCTTCGTCTGCGGTGTCGCTTCAGATGACATCAAAATCCCCTTAATTAGTCGCGAATCGACGTTGACTCCACTCCCGTTCAGGCAAGTATAAGGGAAGAAAGGGGCCTATGCGAAAATCGGATCGCATAGGCCCCCTTCCATCGACATTCAACCGTGGAATATCAAAGTTATTGACGTGTCAGCTCTTGAGCAATGCCGTGAGCCCATTCATCGATTGCATCCCAATCACGGAAATCGCCTTCCACTGCACCCGCGAGGCGAACGATCGCCCTTTCACGCAGCGAAAGAAGAGAGGATCGTAGCGTCCCGCAAAAGAACGCAACTCCTTCGCATCGATACGCGTCAGCACAGGACCAATCCGACTGGGATCCTGCGGGACATGCTTGGGGAACACCGTTCATACCGACGGAAAAAAAGCCCACACCGGCACCTTGTGCAGTTCCTGCGCAAAACGCTCCATAAAATCATGGGCGGCGGGCATCCACTGAGTCATGTAGACAGCGGAACCGCAAATAACAGCGTCAAATCCCTCAAGAGAGTCGACGTCTTGCGGCGGTTTGCAGACAACCTCGAGGCCGTCAGCCTTCAGCCTGCGAGCAATCGCCTCTGCAACTTCTGTGGTTGCACCATGCTGCGAAGCTGCAGTCAGCAAAACCTTCATTGATACTCCTTCACACACGAGCCTGGCTTCATCCTAACAAGGCGCAACCAGATCACCCGCGAAGCGTTGCCCCTAAAACCTTCTCCGTCTTTGCGATGACATCCGCACGGACCTTCTGTACCTCATCGGGAGTCAGAGTGTGGTCACTGGCGCGAAGACGCAGAGAGAAGGCCAAAGAACGGAATCCTTCGGGAACCTGGTCGCCCTCGTATACGTCGAAGAGCGAAAGATCCTCAATGAGAGCGCCCGCCGCCTGGCGAATAACCTGCTCAACGCGAGAAACAGGCAGGTCGTTGGCAACAACCAGAGCAAGATCTTCCTTCGCTGCCGGATACGTCGAAACAGGCTTGACTTGCAAAGGCTCATCACTGATGAGAGCGATCAGTGCATCCAAGTCCAGTTCGAAAGCACATGAACGCGCCGGAAGTCCGAAAGCCTTGCAGGTCTTCGGCGAGAGCTCACCCGCCAAGGCGAGTTCGACGAAATCCTTACCCTTTCGCGCAAAGATTCGCGCAACCCGACCCGGGTGATAGGGAGCAACTTCAGCGGGATCCGTTGCTGCCTCGGGGAGACGAGGCCCCTTGTGAGTCATCGGCTGCGCAAGCCACGCACGCGTCACTTCGATACGTACGCCCAGCTGATCGGCAATCGATCGCACCGCTTGAACTGCATCCGCCCAATCGAAAGAACGCTGAGTGCTCACAATGCCTGCCGGGAGTGCCTGTCCTGCAAGAACAGCACCAACATGCCACGGCTGCGGAGGAGTTCCAGCTTCCAATGCAGCAAGCTGCTCGTCACTGGGACGATGCTCGGCCGAAATCAGTCCCGTAGGAACGACACCCTGACTGTGCACCACCTTCGCAACTTCATAAATCGCAACCGAGGGAATCCCGCGCGCGCAGTTGCGGGCCGCTACGTCAAGAAGTGTGTCCAAAACCGAGGTACGCAGCAGCGGCGCATCATCAGCAAGAGGATTACGCAGTTTGACCGCCTGACGGCGAGGATCGTCTTCCTTTCATTCCCTGGCGATCGAAAGAATCAGAAACGAAGGGATAGCTCTCTACCTGCGTCAAGCCTGCATGCGCGAGTCCTTGGGCGACCAAACGTCGTGCTCGCTGGGCAAGCGTCAGGCCTGTTCCAGCGGGAGCGGTCGGAAGAACCGAAGGAATATTGTCGTAACCATCAAGACGCGCAATTTCCTCGACGAAGTGAGCGGCTCCCGTCAAGTCGGGGCGCCATGAGGGAGGCGTCACGCGTACACGTTCATCGTCAATGGCCTCGATAGCGCAACCAACTTCTTCGAGCAGCTGACGGACGCGTTCGGGCGTGTAGGCGACACCGGTCAAACGCTCAGCATCACTGAGTGCGAACTCATAGCTCGTCGGTCCAGGCAAGTTATTGAGGTCAAAGACCGCAGGATCCGCATGACCGCCACCGTATTGAACGAGGAGATCGACAGCGCGCTGTGCTGCAATCGCGGGAAGAAGCGGGTCAGTTCCACGTTCAAAACGCTTCGCGGCCTCGGAATGCAATTTATGACGACGAGAGGAACGCGCGATCGATACCGCGTCGAAGTGCGCGGCCTCGAGAAGGATGTCCGTCGTCGAATCCTCGACCTCGGAATATGCACCGCCCATCACACCGGCGATCCCCAGAAGGCGCGATCCTTCCTCGCCACTAGGCGAATCAGAAATGACTAGATCCTCAGGATCCAGAGTGCGCGCAACCTCGTCCAAAGTCGTCAGCTCTTCACCCGGACGTGCGCGACGAACAACGATCGGAGCTTCAAGAGCAGCAAGATCGTAGGCGTGCATCGGCTGACCAAGGTCAAGCATCACGTAATTGGTGATATCCACAGCCAAAGAAAGCGAGCGCATTCCCGCCATTTCAAGCCGCTCAACCATCCAACGAGGCGTGGGAGCTGCAGGATTGACGCCGCGCACAATTCGAGTCACAAAGCGATCTGCGCCGCAGCGTCCGTGAATAGGCGCGTCATCAGCGACAACAACGGGGAATCCGGCCTCGTTGGCCTGAGGAACGGACTCAACGAGAGTCCCCACAAGACCCGGGTCACGGAAAGCCGAACCCGTCGAGTGGGAGAATTCGCGCGCAACTCCTCGCATCGAGAAGCAATACCCTCGATCCGGCGTCACGTTGATCTCAAGAACTTCCTCGCCCAAACCAAGGAAAGAAATCACGCTCTGGCCAACAGCGGGAAGATCTGCATCCGGGAAGTCCTTCTGCAAGACGATGATGCCATTGTGGTCCTCACCCAAACCAAGTTCGCGCGCCGAGCACATCATTCCATCAGAGACGTGGCCGTAAGTCTTTCGTGCGGCAATCTCGAAAGGTCCGGGAAGAACAGCACCCGGCAGGGAGACAACAACTAGGTCATTGACATCAAAGTTGTGCGCACCGCAGATAATGCCACGCGAGGGAAGATCGCTGGGCTCTTTTCCAGTACCGGGCGCGTCATTATGTTCTCCGACGTCTACACGGCAGTAGTTGACCGTCTTACCATTCGAGGCTTCGAATTCCTCGCGGCTGAGCACACGGCCCACGACGAGAGGCCCTGTAACGCGCGCAGGGTGGATGGTTTCTTCTTCGAGTCCGACGCGAACCAAAGCAGCCGCGAGTTCTTCGGTCGTCATCGCCGGGTCTGCATCGACATAGTCACGCAGCCAGCTCATTGGAACCATTGGCATATCAGTTGCCCCTTCCCATTCCGTTAACACCGAATTGCTCGGAGAAACGCACATCTCCTTCAACGATGTCGTGCATATCGGCAATACCGTCACGAAGCATCAACGTGCGTTCAACACCAACACCAAATGCAATACCCGTGTAAACCTCAGGATCGATACCCGTTGCTCGAAGAACATTCGGGTTGACCATTCCGCAGCCACCCCATTCGATCCATCCGGCTCCGCCCTTCTTCTGGGGGAACCACAAATCCATCTCCGCGCTGGGTTCGGTAAAGGGGAAGAAAGAGGGACGCAAACGGGTCTTCGCATCGGGGCCAAACATGTGACGGGCGAAGTGGTCGAGCACGCCCTTCAAGTGCGCCATTGTCAGCCCGCGATCAATTGCGAGGCCCTCAACCTGGTGGAAGACCGGGGTGTGCGTTGCATCAAGAGCATCGGAGCGGAATACCTTACCGGGGCACGCCATGTACAGCGGCACGCCTCGAGAAAGGATCGAACGCGATTGCACAGGAGAAGTGTGCGTACGCATCACGAGGTGACCGTCTTCCTCACTGTCTCCCCCGACGCTGCGTCCATCGATGTAGAGGGTGTCCTGCATCTGACGTGCGGGGTGATCAATATCGAAATTCAAGGAGTCGAAGTTGAACCATTCGTGTTCAATTTCCGGTCCTTCGGCGATTTGCCATCCCCATTCCGATGAAGAAATCTGAGATCTCTTCCATGATCGTTTCGAGGGGATGACGGGCGCCTGCGCGAGCGCGAGCGGTCGGGATTGTGATGTCCACGGCCTCGCTGACCAAAACTTGCGCATCGTGACGCTCTTGAAGGAGTTCCTGGCGTTCCTGCAGAGCTGCATTAATCTGCGAACGTGCAGATCCCAGCAGACGACCGGCAAGACCGCGATCTTTCGGGTCAAGTTTGCCGATACCGCGGTTTGCCTGGACGAGAGCAGCTGAGTCTCCCATAAACTCCAGGCGCACGGCCTTCAATTCATCGAGGTCTTCAGTGTGAGCGATCGCCTGGGTTGCCTGAGTGACAAGCTCTTCGATTGCGTGCTCATCTAAGGGATTGAGGCCACCAGCGGTGCCGGTCATGTCCTACTCTCCTATGATTGGGTCAGCATTTTGCCTCGTGACAGGACGAGGATTTCTTCCATTGTAGGTCAACAGCTTCTTCCGGCTGGAATGAAGCCGCAGTGCGGACTACTCTCAAAGGGCGACGAAAGGACAACAATGACGGGTTACCTCGCTGACGATTCAACTGCTTCAGCTCCCCTGCCTTCACTCTCGCCACAGCCCGGACGTGGACCGCTGGATAAGAAGCGCATCCGTATTCAGCATCTCCAAGCGGCTAAAGAACAGGGCGTCAGAATATCGATGCTGACCGCTTATGACGCTCTCACCGCCTCGATCTTTGATCGCGCGGGAATCGATATGATTTTGGTTGGGGATTCGCTGGGCAACGTTGTGCTGGGGTATTCCTCTACTCTTCCCGTAACTCTCGATGATATGGAACGCGCAACTGCCGCCGTTGCGCGAGCAGCTTCCCGTGCTTTGATCGTCGCTGATCTTCCTTTTGGCACCTACGAGGCCTCACCTGAGCAGGCTTTCGCCAGTGCAGCACGACTCATGAAAGCCGGTGCGCACGCCGTCAAGCTCGAAGGAGGTGCGGCGCGAGCTGAAACTGTCGCTCTGCTTGCAGGCGGGGGAATCCCCGTCGTCGCGCACCTCGGCTATACTCCCCAATCCGAAAATTCCTTGGGGGGACCGCGTATGCAGGGACGCGGAGAAGGCGCAAAGAAGCTGATGGAAGATGCTCGCGCATTAGAAGCCGCCGGTGCATTCGCAGTCGTTTTCGAAATGGTTCCTGAGCCCGTCGCAACGCAGCTCACAAAAGAACTATCCATTATCACGATCGGGATCGGAGCAGGCCCTTATACGGATGGGCAGGTCCTCGTCTGGTCCGATATGGCTGGTATGACCTCATGGTCCCCATCTTTTGCCCGGCGCTTTGCTGAACTCGGCCGCGAACTTGAATCGGCCGCAAGCAGCTATATTTCCGCCGTTCGCAGTGGCGAATTTCCCGGTTCAGATAACTACCGTAGTGAATGAGGTTGAATAAACAATGTCGCAATCACTTGGCGCAAAGCGCGCTCCGCTTGGAACTTTGAAGCCCGGTAAGATCTCACCGCGACGTGCGGTTCCCGCACACATCGACCGTCCTGAGTACATGTATCACTCCGGTCCCGAAGTCGTGACGGCCGGCGATATTAAAAGCCCCGAAACGATTGAAAAGATCCGTGTGGCTGGCCGTATCGCTGCTCAGGCGCTGCAGGTAGTCGGTGAAGCAGTTCGTCCCGGGGTAACGACGGACGAATTGGACCGTATAGGTCACGAGTTCATCATTTCGCACAATGCCTACCCGTCATGCTTGGGGTACATGGGATTCCCCAAGTCTCTGTGCACCTCGATTAATGAAGTAATCTGCCACGGCATCCCTGATGATCGTCCCCTCGAAGACGGGGACATTGTCAATGTCGACATCACGGCGTACTACGACGGTGTTCACGGCGATACCTGTGCGATGTTCGAGGTAGGAAATGTGGATGAAGAGTCCCATCTCCTCATTGAACGTACCCGTAACGCAATGATGCGCGGCATCAAAGCTGTGCGTCCTGGCCGCGAGATTAACGTCATTGGTCGAGTGATTGAATCCTATGCACATCGCTTTGACTATGGTGTCGTTCGCGATTTCACCGGGCACGGCGTCGGTGAAGCATTCCACTCAGGATTGATTGTCCCTCACTACGATGCGGCGCCTGCACATAACGAAGTCATGGAAGAAGGTATGGTTTTCACCATCGAACCCATGCTCAACTTGGGTGGAATTGAGTGGGAACAGTGGGATGACGATTGGACTGTCGTCACAAAGGACCGCGGCCGATCGGCACAATTCGAGCACACGATCGTCGTGACTGAAGACGGTGCAGAAATCCTGACTCTTCCCTGATACGGAAGCAAATTTTTATCCGCTCTGTGATCGCAGTTATTCTTAGTGATGCGGCCACTCAAAGGAGAAGAACATGAAACTCGCATGCGGAATTGATATCGGCGGTTCAGGCGTCAAAGGCGCACTTGTCGACCTCACAACCGGAACATACTCCGGCGAGAGTGTTCTTATTAAAACGCCTTCCCCTGCAACGCCAGATGCTGTTGCACAGGTGTGCGGTCAGGTCCTTGAAACACTTGGCGTCGCCCCAGAAATTCCGGTTGGAATTACCTTCCCCGCCCCCATCGTGCACGGGCGCGTTCCCTTCATGGCTAACCTCGACCCTTCATGGGCAGGAATCGATGTCGTCGAGCTCATGGACCGTCATTTGGGGCGCACTATCGTCGCCCTTAACGATGCGGATGCTGCGGGACTTGGCGAGGCCATTTACGGCGCCGCACGAGGCGTTCCCGGTGTCGTTATCGTGACGACGCTCGGAACTGGAATCGGCTCGGCGATCATCAATGACGGGATCCTTCTGCCCAACTCCGAGCTCGGCCACCTCGAGATCGATGGCCACGATGCCGAGACTCAGGCTTCGGCAGGCCAAAAAACAGTACAGAACCTTGATTGGGTCACGTGGGCTGGTCGTCTTCAGCGCTATTACTCGCACGTTGAGATGCTCTTCTCCCCCGATCTCTTTGTCATCGGTGGCGGCGTGAGCGCCAACCACGAGAAGTTCCTCCCGCTCTTGAACCTGCGTACTCCCGTTGCACCGGCAATCTTGCGCAACACTGCAGGCATCGTCGGAGCAGCTTTCGAGGCCGCACGCGAGTCTCGCGCGTAGCACAGGACAGGGATTTCTCCCTTTCGACCATAATTTTGAGGGCCGCTTGGAATACCAAGCGGCCCTCAAGTGCATTCGAGTCAGCCTGTACGCCGGGTTTTGTCCTACTTCCGTAGTGGCGACCATCTATCTAGGACCACCGTTGCCGATGGCCTCAAGCAACCTACCCGCAGACATCGAACGGGCAATTCTTTACGTCTGCTGCTCGGTCTTGCTCCGGATGGGGTTTACCAAGCCGATGCGGTCGCCCGCAACGCTGGTGAGCTCTTACCTCACCTTTTCACCCTTACTGCTTACGCAGCGGTTTCTTTTCTGTGGCACTTTCCCGCGGGTCACCCCGGGTGGCTGTTAGCCACCATCCTGCCCTGTGGAGCCCGGACGTTCCTCGAAACATAAAGTCGCGCGGCCGCCCAGCCAACTCGTATGCACAGGGAAGTTTAGCGCGTTTATCACTAGTGTGGAGTCGTGGATATCTGGTTACCGCCCTCAGAAGGCAAGAATGCACCCAGCGATGGCCCCAATCTGAACCTTGATTCTTTATCGTTTCCGATCTTGAATTCAACTCGCGCAGGAATAATTAACGCCTGCGCTCAAATCACCGAGACGCACACAGCGCAGCGCGTCTTCAATATCGGCGCGAAGCACGAAGCAGAACTTGCCGCCAACCGTGCTCTCATGAGCCAACCATGCGCCCCAGCGTCAACTGTATTTACTGGTGTGCTTTACGAAGCCCTTCGCGAGCACAACCCAACAATCTGGGGAGGACCAGAAGCCCGACACATCCTCATCTTTCGGGAATGTTTGGAGTGCTTCGTGCTGATGACATGATTCCTCTCCACCGCCTCGCGATGGGCGCAACTTTGCCTACGTTGGGCAAAGTCTCTGCCCTGTGGCGCAGAGTCCTCAACGAAGAACTCAAGGATCACTATGCTGAGCACACGATTCTTGACTGCCGCTCTAGTGACTACAAGAATGCTTGCTCGGCTCAGTGGGCGCATCTGTGGGATGTCCGCGTTGAGCGCGAGAAAAACGGGAAACGAAGCGTTGTCTCGCACAATGCGAAGAAGTGGCGCGGAATCCTCGCTGCCGCGCTGGCACCTGCGTCCTCCACCATCACTTCGGAAATAGAACTTAAAGAAGCCCTCCACGACATCATTCCCAGGATTTGTACCTGTGATGCACGCGGAGTGACAAGCCGCGTGAAGGCGATCGAAGTGTCGCCACCGCGCTCAACTCGACTCCGTGGAAGTACGCGCACTCTGACTCTGATCACTGCCGAGGAATAAAAGAAAAGCCCCGCATCGCGGGGCCTTTCTTTTGTTTTAGCTTCGGGTCCGAACGACAATCTGCCCGGTGTCTTCCGCGAAGTAGAGTTCATCGCTGGGAGTGAGGCGGATACGCTCAAGTTCCATCGGGGAAAGCTCAGCAAAGCCCATAGCGTTACCGTCGCGTACCTCGATCACTGCAAGGGCACCATTCTTGTCACGCGCGGCCTCGTATTCTTCAAGAAGAGCAGCATCAATCTGAGCAGCACGCTCACGACGCTGCGCAATCACGTTGCGAAGTTCATCATCAAGTTCGGCGGTTTCTTCAAGGAAACGAGCCTTCGTCGATTCAATATCGGCTTCAATTGCTTCTGCTTCAGCGTTCATCTGAGTTTGAGCGTTTCTTGCCGCATCGGTTCGTTCCTCTGCAGAAAGTTGGTCTTCCTCGAGGCGTTTGATGCGCTCATCCATCTGCGCGATCTCGTGCTGCATGGAATTAATATCGCGCAGGGGAACCTGGTTCTTTTCGATTCTCTCACTTTGACGATCGCGACGTTGGCGCACGCGTTCAATCTCTTCTTCGATGCGGGTGCTCTCGCGCTCACAGTCTGAAATCACAGCGCTTTGCGACACTGCTGCACGGCGCAGATCAGCAAGACGAGCAGCCAGTTCGCGCACAGTTTCATGTGCGGGATGGGCTTGACGACGGTGGCGGAGCGAAGATTCCTTCTGGTCGAGCTTTGCAGCTCGAGTAAGACCAATTGCTGGGGGTGAGGCGCTTTCACAGGTAACTTCCCTCCGTATTCAAATGAACGTTCCACGGCTCTGTCACAATGGTAGAGACTTTCACCTCACAGGTGATAGCTGATCGGCGTGCTTCTTCCCTCAATTTGCGAGCAAGTACCGGCATCCACAGTGTCTCCGTTGCCCAGTGGCTTGCACAAATTAGGCCGCAATGCCCTTCTTCGAGGAATTCGCTGGCGGGGTGATGGCGCAGATCAGCGGTGATAAAGACATCTGCCCCGCTGGTAAGGACTAGGTCAAGCAGGCTATCTCCCGCTCCCGGGCTCACCGCAACTCGGTGAATTGTTGCATCAAGATCACCGCCGACGAGCAGTCCTGTTGGGCCTGCTGGTAAGGCTTGTGCAACAACACGCGCGAACTCCCGTAGGCTCATCGGAGAAACAGTACCAATGCGCCCAAGCCCGATCATGTGCCCCTGATCATTCGTCCCTTCGGGGGCTAAAACTTCGGTGTCCTTCAGACCAATGGCATCTGCACAGGCCTGCGCCACCCCGTCGATTGCAACATCCCCGTTGGTGTGCGCGTTAAAAAGAGCGATGTGTGAACGGTTGAGAGTGGCGACCATTCGCCCTTTCGCGCTTTCTTCCGAAAGGAACGACGCTCCCCTAAGGAGGAGAGGGTGATGGGTGATGATCATGTCAGCGCCCCACTGACATGCCTCATCAACCACTGCTTGCGTGGGGTCTAATGCCAGAAGCACTTTGTGAACCGGTGCCTGAGGCGCGCCGGTAATGAGTCCAACTTTGTCCCACCCATGCGCCGTCGAGGGCGGATACCACTGATTCATCAGCGTTCGTATGCTGTCAACGGTCCATTGCGTCATGGCTTCAGTCTAACCGGATGCATGATAGGTCACAGCAGTGGGACGAATGTCCCACTCTAAGCTCAGGAAATGCACCTAGCACGCCTCTAAAATCGAAGAGTGCGGATTTTGAATCTCATCCCCAGTGGACTGACTGATTACTCCGCCGTGAACGACTACCAGCATGCGCTTCATGACCAGGTCGCCCGCGGCGAAGCGGAAGACACCCTGATCGTCGGCGAGTTTGCCCCGGCATGGACAGCAGGACGCCATACAAAACCCCAAGATATTCCCGATTCAACGCTGCCCGTCATCCACGTTGATCGTGCGGGTTCCGCGACATGGCATGGTCCCGGGCAAGTCGTTATTTACCCGATCGTGCGCCTTCGTCAGCCCGTCGATCTATACGCATGGATCCGCAGCGTTGAAAATGGGGTCCTTGAGACTCTGCGCGAAGAATGGGGACTTCCCGTAGAACGCATTGAAGGCCGCGCAGGGGTATGGCTTCGCGGCGACCATGGCCGTGACCGAAAGATTTGTGCAATCGGTTTGAAGGTCGCACGAGGCGCGACCATGCACGGGATTGCTCTTAATGTCGATATCGACCCCCAGTATGCCTTCAGCGGCATTATTCCCTGCGGCCTGACCGACGCAGACGTTGCTTCCCTGTCATGGGAAGGAATCTCCAGCGATGTGACCCAGGCTGCTCAGCTTTTGGTCCCGCACATGATCGCATCGATTACCCCTCAACTTCACTCAGCTCCAGAGCCGCTCCGCTGGGAAACTGCACCATCGGCGCATTCGCACCGGCGGCCTCGGCAATGGAAAATTCGGAAGGACGCACCCAATGAGCACTCTCCCCGATCCCGAGGGACGCAAGCTTTTGCGCGTAGAGGTTCGTAACGCGCAAACTCCCATCGAGAATAAGCCCGAGTGGATTCGTACGACCGCACGCGCGGGTGAAAACTACCAGGACATGCGTTCTCTTGCTCGCGGCGCAGGGCTGCACACCGTATGCGCAGAAGCTGGATGCCCGAACATCTACGAATGCTGGGAAGACCGTGAAGCAACTTTCCTCTTGGGTGGTGCAATTTGCACGCGAAGGTGCGATTTTTGCGATATCGCAACTGGGCGTCCCACGGAATACGACCAAGACGAACCCAGACGCATCGCCGAATCGGTCGCTCAAATGGGACTTCGCTACGCGACGATCACCGGCGTCACCCGCGACGATCTCCCCGATGGCGCGGCTTGGCTCTATGCAGAAACCACGCGCCAAATCCGCCAAAAGAGCCCAGGAACAGGAGTTGAACTTCTCGTCGACGATTTCCGAGGCAGCGCTGAGTCCATCGATATGGTTATCGAAGCCGCTCCCCAGGTCTTCGCTCACAATCTCGAAACGGTCCCGCGAATCTTCAAGAAAATTCGCCCAGCCTTCCGTTACGAGCGTTCACTCGCAATGATTAAACGCGCACACGACGGTGGAATGGTCACGAAATCAAACCTGATTTGGGCATGGGCGAAACCCGCGAGGAAATTCTTGAAGCCATGCGCGCCCTGCACGAGTCCGGCTGTGATCTGCTGACTCTCACGCAGTATCTGCGCCCTTCTCCCCTGCACCATCCAATTGACCGTTGGGTGCACCCCGAAGAGTTCATCGAACTTTCTGCCGAGGCCGAGGCCATGGGCTTCGCCGGGGTCATGGCCGGCCCCCTCGTCCGTTCTTCCTATCGCGCGGGATTGCTGTGGGCGAAGGGAATGCGCGCCCGCGGTTTTGAAATTCCGGAAGAACTCGCACACATCGAGAACTCCGGTTCGACCTTGCAGGAAGCGGGATCGGTCCTTGAGCGTTTGAAGAAACGCCAAGAACTTCACCGCCAGATGGCCGGCGCTCGATGAACACCGGGTGTCAGGCGGAAGTATTGCCCGATCTCTCGCCTGCCCACGCGCTGCTGTCTGCAGCCCATCAGCATCCAGACCGACTCAGCCTGATCGATGCTGAGAGCGAACGCACTTTTACTCTTGCACAGAGCGCCGGCTGCGTTCGCAGGCTTGCTTGGTATTTCACGACTTTGGGGCTGAGTGCGGGGGACCGCATCGTTGTATGTGCTCCCAATAGCGTGTGGCATTTCCTGATTCACGCCGCCGCTTCGTGGATTCATGCAGTCTCTGTTCCAATTTCACCCCTCCTCCCCGAGGCAGTGCGCAGGCGCCTGTATGACGAAGTCGCACCTGCGCTCATCATTGGAGAAGAGCACTTCACGCCTCACACAAGCAATTTGCTGGCATGTTTGTCTTTTGAGGATCTCAACATGCTCGCGCGTGAAACCAGTAACAAGTGCCCAGCGGATTTCTCCCCTCTCCCCTGCCACGATGAAACCGCCGCTTTAGTTTTCACCTCCGGCACCTCAGGAAAGATGCGAGCAGCTCAGCTCACTCATGCGAACCTGTGGTGGGCTTCTCAGTGCTTTAGGGATGGGTTCGAATACTGTCCCGGATCAGCGGTTTGTGGGGTAGTCGCACCGCTATCTCATATCGGCGGTTTCAACGGCACCTCGATGGATATCTTTACTCACGGAGGAACCCTCGTCGTCTTCGCCTCTTTCGACCCACTTGAAGTGGCTCGCGGCATCGAGAAATGGCGTATCTCGATCATGTTTGCGGTACCCGCTATGTGCCATATGCTCGTGCAGGCCGCACGCGAGGCCACAATCGATCTCTCCTCGTGGACGCACCCCTTGGTCGGCGGAGATGCCATGGGGGCATCACTTTTTGACGAAATGTCACGCATGGGCCTGTCCCCCATTCATGTGTGGGGAATGACTGAGCTAGGAGGCGCCGGAACATTCTTGAGTCCCGAGCGCTGGCCTGCTCACCCGGGTGCGATTGGTTTCCCCTTCCCATACATCCAGTGCCGTCTGCGCGACGTGCAGGGTCACCTCATTACCGAGGCCGGGCAGGCCGGGATCATTGAAGTACGCGGCCCGGGAGTTGCCTCGCGTTATTGGGGTGAAGAAGAACGCAAGAGTGAGTGGTTTTCCTCCTCAGACATCGCCGTTTTCGATGAGGATCATTGCATGCATATGATCGGCCGTTCCTCACGGGTTATCAATACGGGTGGAGAGCTCGTCTCCCCCGCGCACGTTGAAGAAGCTCTTCGCGCATTGGACTGTGTGGCTGATGCCTGCGTTGTCGGCCTCGATGATGAACGATGGGGACAAATCGTTGCAGCGGCGCTCGTTCCGGCGACGCATGAGGAACTCTCCACCGAAAACGTGCGGAATCTGGTCAAAGATTCCTTGGCCCCGTGGCAGCACCCTCGCCGTATCCGCTGGGTTGAGGCTCTCCCGAAGACAACGACAGGGAAAGTGGATTTTTCCCAGGCTCAAGCCCTATTTGCATGAGAAGCGGGGTGTGAGCTCGTAGCCCACACCCCGCGGCAAACACATCGCAAGAAAGACTTTCTTAGCCCTTGAAGAAGAACTTCTAAGCACATGCGAAGAGAACGATCAGAGGGATCAATGTCACCCGGTATGCTGCTTCGAAATCCTTGATCAGCATCTCGAACTAGGGGTAAAACGATCGTTCTTGAGCGATTACCTCTCGAATCAAATCTCGCCAACACCAGCGTTTGCAGCAGAAGAATTCGAGGAGGAGCTTGCTCCGGAACCACCGGTGCAAGCGGCCAGGCTGAACGCCGCACTCAGTGCGACGGCAGTCAGGAAAGTACGCGACTTACGCATAGTCTTCTCCTTCGAAGAAACTACTTTGAGAACGCTGCGGGTTTACGAGTCCCACGTAGAGAGGAAAGTTTCTTTTCCTCTGTTCCCGTGATCTCCACGAGGAAGATAACGGGAACGGTCCAATTCGATGCAACGAACGTCTCCTGCCAAAGCAAGTTCCATCCATCGATCGAAATACTCGTGCCGACCATCAGTATCGACGCGCGTCCACTCCTGTGCAGTCAGTAGGAGGGACGAACGCTGCTCACCCTGAACTCGCAGATCCGCCCAACGCTGAGCAGCACGATGGAAGGCCTCTCCGATTGGTTTCGGATTGCCGTCTTGTCCCAGCAGCCCCAAGGAATACTCGATGGCCGGAAAGTCCGATAGTTCACGGGAGACATCGTGAGAGCACCACCAAGTGACTGCTTCAAGGCCAGGGGATACTCCCCCCGCCTCGCTCTCCCATGAGAATTTCAAGGGTCTCCATGAGGAACTGCGGAGCCTGGTCTTGGTCCACATAGTTCTCAGGAGCACCGATTTCTTGAAGCCATACGCCTCTGCCCGGATCCTCGCTCCACGCGGCGGCAAGCTCACACAAATATCTGGCAAACCAGACAAGCTGTGGAGCTTGTTTTCCAAGCCGTGGTCCGACGCGCCCGAAGATCCATGAGTGCACAGTGGTGAGGTCACCTACGGTAGTTGCGCACGCAGGAGTAAAAGGCTGATCGTCTTCAAACCACAGGTCATCATCATGACTGTGAGTGTGAATCCCGTGCGGCCACTCCTGTTTTGTCGTTTCAAGAATTCCCCTAAGCCACTGCATCGCGTCATCTTCGCTCACCTCGTGCGCGAAAGGATGACGCGATGCAGCAAATTGGAAGAACTCGTTGCCCACAGATAGCCCAGCTGCCGCAGGAATCCCACGTAACGCCCGCGCCATTTCAGCCACCAGATTCCGCTGTGCTGAGACGACATCGGGATCGATGAAGAGGTTGCGGCGATGCCACGACGTGACCCACGAGGGAAGGAAATCGAAGGACGACAAATGTCCTTGAAGAACATCGACCGTCACTTCGAGTCCGCACTCCCCCGCGATTTCAACCGTTCTCACAACATCGCCAATTGCCCGATGTCGGATAAGGGTGCGATTGGGCTGCAGAAGTGGCCACAGCGGGAAGATCCGAACGTGGTCGGCACCGATGGCGCGGATGGCATGGAAGTCATCACGCACGGCCTCGGCATCAAAATCCAGCCACGAATGGAACCATCCCCGCCGCGGGGTGTAATTCACACCAAACTTCATCGGCTCTTTCTCTTCACTTGGTGAAGGAAAGTCGAAGCGTCGTGATCTGGAAAGCGGACAAAGTCGAAGGACCACTTCCCATCGCCACCGCAAAGAACCGGTTCGTCCTCGCTGGGGCGGTAACGCAGATCGCAGGCGGTCACTGAGGTTGCCTCGGGCGCAGTCAAGGTGACCAGTGAAGGACCACCCTGGGCCTCGTACACGCGAAGGACCAGGTCTCCGGAGCGATCAGGAGCCATCGCAACGGACTCAACCACTGCACCAGTGATGGAGAAGGGTGCTTCGAAAGGAAGACCGCTAACTTCACGCTCACGCAGGTTGAGCTGTTGACCAGCTGCAACGGCATCAAGAACTGAGGCGTCAGGAACAATTCGGAAGTTCCACTCGTGGTGTCCCTGATCCTGCTGAGGATCGGGGAAGCGCGCTGACTTCACAAGGGTTGCGCGGACCTGGGACCAGGTACCACGACGATCGCTCTGGTGGCGCGTCACATCCCATCCATAGGTTGAATCATTTGCGATTGCCCACGAACGCGATGCGTTTTCCAGCGCACCCAGCGGTGTGCCGATACTTCGAAACGGTAGGCATCCCAGGATGTGTTCTCATGGGTAGCACGCGTGATGTAACCCATCTGAGTCTCGTACTGAGCGTGGTCCGTGTGGATCTCCACCGGGATAGCGAGCTTGAGCAGTTTCTCATGCTCATGCCAGTCAGCTTCAACGTGAACATCGATTCCCGCAACCCTAGACCTGAAGATCCACACGAGTTCCATCGTGGAGGAATCAACACGAGCGTGTGTGTGGATTTCAATTCGATCATGCTCCACAACAACGTTGCTCACTGAGCGATCAGAAACAACGCGCAGGGAATTACGGTAGAAGGGATCTAGATCCCAGGCATCCCACATATTCGGGAAGTCCTGATGAATGTGGAATTCGCCGGCCTTTTGTCCCGCGGGGATCCACTCGCGACCGCTAGTGTTTTCGCGTAGCGACGTCAGCTCACCGCTGCTTGAGATGCGAGCCTTGTAGAAGGAGTTCGTGACCTCGTAGCCGTCCTCTACTTGGAGGAGGTGTACTCCCGCGGTGTCCTTTTCTTCGCCTGCAATGCCCGCAGACAGCGGGGAGACGCCGTGGAGTGGGAAAGACGAGGCGTTGGCGAGCAAAGCGCGCGCCTGGCCAGTTTCCTGGGCACCCGTGAGCGCTGCGAGGGCCTGCTGAATGAGGGCTTCGCATCCGTCCTGGATCTTCTGGTGAAGTTCGCGAACTTCACGGTAGACCCATGCGATCGAAGTGCCCGGAAGAATGTCGTGGAACTGGCACAGTAGGAGTGTGCGCCAGTAGGAACGCAGTTCTTCGTAGGGGTAGTCCATGAGCCCCTTAATGGCTGCATAGGAGCACCACAGCTCGGTTTCACGCAGGATGGACTCACCACGACGGTTACCCTGCTTAACGTCGATCTGAGAGGTGAAGGTTCCTCGGTGGAGTTCCAAGTACAGTTCGCCCACCCACACGGGGATTTGATCAGCATCTTCACGTGCACGGTCAAAGAACTGCTTCGGAGTTTCCATGACAACTTCAGGAGCACCGCGAAGAGAGCTAAAACGATCGATGCGCTCGAGCATTTCACGGGTGGGGCCGCCGCCGCCATCACCGTAGCCGAAGGGCATGAGCGAGACGCTTGCGTGCCCCTTGTCCTTGAAATTCTCGACAGCGTGGGTCAAGTTCTGGCCCGTCACTTCTGCACCGTAAGTGTCCATGGGCGGGAAGTGCGTGAAGATTCGCGAGCCGTCGATGCCTTCCCACAGCAAAGTGTGGTGCGGGAAAGTGTTGACTTGGTTCCATGAAATCTTCTGGGTGAGGAAGCGCTCGATTCCAGCTTCACGCGCGATCTGCGGGAGGGCTGCGGAATACCCGAAGGAGTCAGGCAGCCAGATTTCTTGGCAAGATGCGCCGAGTTCATTTTCGAAGAAGTCCAGGCCTTCTACGAGCTGGCGGCACATGGCCTCGCCACCGGGAAGAACGGCATCGGGTTCAACCCACATTCCGCCGACAGGAACGATGCGTCCCTTTGCAACAAGGTCACGAACTCGTTCGAAGAGTTCTGGGTCGTCTTCCTTGAGCCAAGCTGCATGTTGGGCAGCAGGAAGAGCAAGATCAAGGATGAGCCGTCCTCGATGAGACGAACGACGTTGGCAAGAGTGCGATTCACCTTGCGGCGGGTTTCGCGCAGTGGCCACAACCATGCGGAGTCGATGTGTGCATGCCCAACAGCGCTGATTCGGTGAGCACCGGGAAGTGCCGGCGCCTCCATGAAAGGCTTGAGGACTTCTCGCGCCGCACCTGCAGTGGAAACAACATCATCCAGGTCGAGGCAGTCCAGAGCACGGTTCAATCCAAAGAGAAGGTTCCACTCGTAATCGCCAAAGTGAGGCGCAGCCTCGATCATCTCGTGGAGTACTTGAATATCAAGGGCGAGTCCGTAGACGTCCTTATTCACAATGACGAGGTCTGCCTGACGGAAGTGGTAGAGCTCCTCATGAGAAGCGGTGAGTTTGTCCCCGTTCAAAGTCGGCTGGAAGGGAGGAACTCCGAGGATCAGGGGGTTTGCAGCAGCTTCCACGACAAAGTCGATTGTTGATCCAGGAGTTTGAGCTACCGGAAGCCAACGGCTACGCGGGTTCAGGGCCTTAATGGTCTTTCCATTCACATCGCGCACAAGTGCTTCGGCGTGGGAAACCGACAAAGTGTTCTTCAAAGCCGAGGTCAACGCGTACTTCAAGACGCTGCTCCTCGGTGAGGCTGAGGTCGGTCGGAACTTGTCCGTGAAGCTTGAACCAGGTGGTCTGCCACGCTCCACCCCATGTCTGTCCAAGTTCGAAGGGAACAAAGTTTGCTTGAAGGGCTTCCTTAAAGCGAACTGGTTCAGAAATCACTCCGTCTTCTAGGGGTTGACGCCATTGACTGACGTCGAGCGAAGACACTGTTGTGTACTCGAAAGGAAGGATGCGTTCCTTTGAGCGTACGAGTGACACGCTGCATCAGGATTTCTTTATTGTCGTGCATCACGACTCCGTTTCTGCCTTACCGCTGCTTTGCGGCTCTGATCACAGATTAACAACTAATTCGGTTTAGCTCCTGCTAAACTCATAACAATCCGATCACACCTTAAGGGAGTTTCGCAATGGCGCGTTTAACAATCCGCGATATCGCCCGCGAAGCAGGGGTTTCCCGAGCAGCAGTCTCTTTTGCCCTCAACGATCGTCCCGGTGTATCACCAAGTACACGAGCACGAATTCTTGAAATTGCAGCCCGAATGGGATGGCGACCAAACGCAACTGCGCGAGCACTGTCTTCCTCGCGATCAAATGCCATTGGCCTCGTTCTCCAAAGACCACGCGTCAATAACTCATCCGAAAGATTCTTCTTCGACTTCATCACCGGAGTCCAAGACGGACTAGATAACACCGGCATCGACCTACTTCTCCGCCTCTCACACTCAATGGAGGAAGAACTTCGGGCCTATCAGGAGTGGTGGGCACAGGGCCGCGTGGATGGCGTCATCGTTGTTGATCCTCGAGATGGTGACCCACGCCCCCAAAAACTCAACGAGTATTCTCTACCCACCGTTGTCATTGGCCAGAAGTTTGACAAATGCGGCGCAGTAATCGCTGATGACGAACAGATGATTCGCCTCCTCGCTGAACACCTCTTTGAGCAGGGATGCCGACACATCGCCTTCGTGTGCGGATCTCCCTCATTCACTCACATCCAGCAGCGCATCACCACGCTGCAGCGCCTCGCTCAAGAACGAGGCGCACGGGTTACTGTCTCGCCCGAAAACGAATTTTCTGAGGCCGCGGCACTGGAAGCGACGCGAGCGCTCCTCGAAGCTCCCTCCATGCCCGAGGGGATCATTTTCGCGAATGAAATCCTCACGCTAGGGGGTTTCCAAGCCATCGCCCAGAGCGGATTGAAGACCGGAAGAGACATTAAAATCTGCTCCTGCGAAGACTCCCGCATGCTCCGCATGTTTTCTCCTGCGGTTACCGCGATTTCACGAAACCCTGCAACGATGGGGCATGCGGGCGCACAGCTTCTTTTGGAACAGCTCCAGGGAGAAGAAGCTCGGACAGTCTCCGATCAAGACCCTCAGCTGGTCGCGCGAGCATCAACCCTGTCATCTCAGAGTTAGTCGCAGAAAAGTCGAAAGAGTATAACGAGCACCACGCATCCGTCTCTAGCACAGCATTTCGCATTTTAGTAAGATTGACCTTACCTAATTAAGGAAGGTCAATGTCTCGTCATCACATCGTCATTATCGGTTCCGGTTTCGCTGGGCTCACCGCCGCACGTCGCCTTAAGCATGCGGATGCTGATATCACGCTTTTAGCGCGAACCTCCCACCACCTTTTCCAGCCGCTCCTCTACCAAGTTGCAACAGGAATTTTGTCAGAGGGAGATATTGCCCCCACGACCCGCGAAATCTTACGCAAGCAGAAGAATGTTCGCGTGTTACAGGCTTTGGTCGAAGATATCGACGTCGAGAACCGCATCGTTCGGTGGCGTAACCACAACGAATACAACGAAACTTCCTACGACACTCTCCTTGTCGCAGCGGGCGCTGGACAGTCCTACTTCGGCAATGACCACTTTGCCGTGTTTGCACCAGGAATGAAGACTATCGACGATGCGCTCGAACTGCGCGCACGCATTTTTAGCGCTTTCGAACAGGCGGAGATCGCCACAGATCCAGCCGAAATTCAACGACTGCTTACTTTTGTTGTCGTTGGCGCTGGTCCTACCGGCGTTGAAATGGCCGGCCAAATCCGCGAACTTGCCTCGAAAACTCTCAAGGGAGAATTCCGCCAGATTGATCCCACGAAGGCTCGCGTGATCCTCGTCGACGGAGCCCCCTATCCCCTGCCGCCCTTTGGAGAAAAACTCGGGCAGAAGACTCGAAGCGAGCTTGAGAAGCTCGGCGTCGAAATGAAGATGGACGCCTTCGTGACGAATGTCGATGCAGACGGCGTCACCTTGAAGTACAAGTCCGGGGAAGAAGAAACGATCGAATCTGTCTGCAAAGTCTGGGCGGCAGGCGTGTCCGCAAGCCCTTTGGGCGCTCAACTTGCCAAAGCGACAGGTGCCCAGGTTGATCGCTCAGGACGCGTCGAAGTCAACAAGGACCTCACTCTTCCCAACCACCCCGAGATCTTTGTACTCGGTGACATGATGGCTTTCCCAGGTGTTCCGGGAGTCGCCCAGGGCGCCATTCAATCGGCGCGTTTCGCTGCGGACACCGTACGAGCACGCCTTGCCGGTCGCGCCCCCAAGCGTACAGAGTTCTCTTATTTCGACAAGGGATCCATGGCGACCATTGCCCGCTTTAAGGCTGTCGTCCAGATGGGCAAGATGGAATTCACCGGTTTCATGGCATGGGTTTCATGGTGTTTCCTCCACCTGCTTTACATCGTTGGATTCAAGTCTCAAGTAGGAACCCTGGTCAATTGGTTCTTCAGTTTCCTTTCCGGAGCACGCTCACAAAGGACCACAACAAACCAACAGCTCGTCGCGCGTCTCGCAATGGAACAGCTCGGAAGTGGCGTATCCGGAAAGCTGGTGGCCGGTGAGGACGTCGTGGAGGAACTGGTTCATTCTGCACAAGATGAGCACAGCGAACCCGAAGTGCACAATTAAGCCCTTGAGCGCGCGAACTTCTAGCGCTGCATAACACGAAAGGACCGGAAGCATTCGCTTCCGGTCCTTCTCTTTGAGTGGGCCCTACCGGGCTCGAACCGATGACCTTCTGGGTGTAAACCAGATGCTCTAGCCAACTGAGCTAAAGGCCCAAAGCACGTTCTGTAATGAACGCACCAGTACAGCATAGAGGACAAGCAGCAATTACTTGGAATCAGACGCTGTGAGATGCATTGCGCACGCCACAAAAGAGCGAGCGCAACCCCGTCACGCAAGACTAAATTGCGTGAAAACTCAGTGCTTTCTCGAACGTGCGGTTAGACGAATACCAGCCCATTCCGGAGCAAGCGCACTTGCCGAAGTCGCGTGAAGACCGGCTGTATGCGCGGCCTCTTCGACATCGGAAACAGGGACAGCACCAGGACGACCCGGCTTGGGAATAAGCACCCAGATCAAGCCACCGTCATCAAGATTTGACATGGCATCGACCAAGAGATCGGCAAGATCTTCTTCTTCAGCGTCTTCCGCGCGCCACCATACGATTGTTCCGTCAACGACATCTTCATAGTCGGGATCAACTAGCTCGTTGCCGCATTCCTCCTCAGCGAGTTGGCGCAAGCTCTGATCCGCATCATCGTCGAGATAAAACTCTTGAATAATCTGGCCCTTTGTGAACCCTAGTTTGACACTCACCGGAGTTCCCCTTCGAGCCACGACATTGTCAGTGTTTCTTCGCTTATCACGGGTCTTATCGTAATGCACTCAGAGCAATAATTTTCTCTTTCTCCATTTTCCGGTCATTTTCCCAGTGTCACGAAAATTATCACCGCAACAAATGAGGCAAGAATCATGGGCCAGAAGTCCTATTCTCGCTCGCTTTTTCTGGTCCGAGGGACGAAAATAGACCCGTAACCACGAGGGCGTGTCCGATAAAACGCTTCCATTAACCAACCAGAGGAGTTCGAGATCAAGTGAGCGAGAACCATCCCGTTGTCAACGGCCTATTGAGCCAGGTTCCCGATAACGACCCTGCTGAAACCTCCGAATGGGTTGAATCCCTAAGTGGTCTCATCGAGGAAAAGGGCGGTCCGCGCGCACGCTACATCCTGCTGCACATGCTGGATGAGGCAAGGCGCCAGGGCATTCAGCTCCCCCAGGAATACACGACTCCCTACGTCAACACTATTCCCGTTGACCAGGAACCTTACTTCCCCGGCGACGAGGCCATGGAGCGCCAGTACCGCCGCTGGATCCGCTGGAATGCCGCTGTTCAAGTGACGCGCGCTCAGCGCCCCGGCGTCAAGGTCGGCGGACACATCTCCTCCTACGCCTCGGTCTCCACTCTTTATGAAGTCGGCCTGAACCACTTCTTCCGCGGAAAGGACCACCCCGGCGGCGGCGACCACGTGTTCTTCCAAGGCCATGCCTCCCCCGGCCCCTACGCCCGCGCCTTCGTCGAGGGACGTCTCTCCGAAGAACAGATGGACGGATTCCGCCAGCAAGTTTCCACCGCGCACGGCCTTCCCTCCTACCCGCACCCGCGTCAGCTTCCCGAGTTCTGGGAGTTCCCGACGGTGTCGCTGGGTCTTGGCCCTGCCGAGGCCATCTACCAGGCTTGGTTTGATAAGTACCTTCACCTGCGTGGCATTAAGGACACCTCGCTCCAGCACACCTGGGCTTTCATTGGCGACGGTGAAATGGACGAACCCGAGTCCCGCGGCATGCTTCAGCTTGCCGCGCAGCAGGGCTTGGACAACCTGACCTTCGTCATCAACTGCAACCTGCAGCGCCTGGACGGCCCGGTTCGCGGTAATGGCAAGATCATCCAGGAACTCGAAGCCTTCTTCAAGGGCGCCGGCTGGAACGTCATCAAGGTCATCTGGGGTCGCGGTTGGGACCAGCTCTTGGCATCGGATAAGGATGACGCGCTTGTTCACCTGATGAACGAAACTCTGGATGGCGACTACCAGACCTTCGGCGCGAATGATGGCGCATACATTCGTGAGCACTTCTTCGGACGTGACCCGCGTACCAAGGCTATGGTTCAAAACTGGACCGACGACCAGATTTGGGCACTGCAGCGCGGCGGTCATGACTACCGTAAGGTCTACGCTGCATACAAGGCTGCGATGGAACACACCGGACAGCCCACCGCCATCCTCGCACACACCATTAAGGGCTACGCCCTGGGCAGTCACTTCGCCGGTCGCAATTCGACGCACCAGATGAAGAAGCTGACCTTGGAAGATGCAAAGCAGCTTCGTGATCGTCTGCAGATTCCCCATCACCGATGAGGAACTCGAACGCGATCCCTACATGCCTCCCTACTACATGCCGCCGGCAGATCACCCTGCTCTGCTCTACATGAAGGAACTTCGTGAAAAGCTGGGCGGCTGGGTCCCCGAGCGCCGAGACCACCAGCCGAAGCTCCCGGAGCTTCCCACCAAGCCTTTCGAGGCTCTTTCCAAGGGCTCAGGCAAGCTTGAGGTCGCAACGACCATGGCTTTGGTCCGCCTCATTAAGGATCTCATCAAGGATAAGAATGTCGGTAAGTATTTCGTGCCGATTATTCCCGATGAGGCTCGCACCTTCGGTCTGGATGCGATCTTCCCCTCGGCGAAGATCTTTAATACAACGGGGCAGGCATACACTCCGGTTGATGCGGATATGATGCTCTCTTACCGCGAATCCGAGCAAGGGCAGGTTCTGCACACCGGTATCACCGAGGCTGGAAGTGCTGCAGCGTTCCAGGTAGTCGGTACCGCATACGCGACCCACAACCTCCCCATGGTCCCCTTCTACATCTTCTACTCGATGTTTGGTTTCCAACGCACAGGCGATCAGTTCTGGGCTGCCGGGGACCAGCTTTCGAAGGGCTTCGTCATCGGCGCGACTGCGGGTCGTACGACTTTGACGGGTGAAGGCCTCCAGCACATGGATGGAAATTCTCAGGTGCTTGCGGCGACGAATCACGCTTTCGTGTGTTACGACCCCGCTTATGCCTACGAATTGCGCCACATCATGAGCGACGGTCTGGAGCGCATGTACGGCGATGCAGGTGGACGCGACCCGAATGTCATGTACTACCTGACGGTCTACAACGAGCCGATCCACCAGCCTGCAGAGCCGGAGAACCTGGACGTTAACGGTCTGATCAAGGGAATCTACCGCTTGGATGACCACCAGAACTTCGGCGGTCCTAAGGCTCAGCTCCTTGCTTCCGGCGTCGGGGTCCCCTGGGCACGCGAGGCCCGCGAACTGCTCGCCCGCGATTGGGGCGTTGACGCTGCGGTATGGTCGGTCACCTCGTGGACAGAGCTGCGTCGCGAGGCCTTGGAGGCGGAAGAGTTCAACTTCCTCCACCCGAGCGAAGCGGCACGCACCCCCTTCATTTCCTCTCAGTTGCAGGGAAGCGAAGGCCCCTTCGTCGCTTCTTCTGACTTCGATCGCATGCTCCCTGACCAGATCCGTCAGTGGGTCCCCGGCGACTATCACGTGCTGGGCGCGGATGGTTTTGGCTTCTCGGATACTCGCCGCGCTGCGCGCCGTTGGTTCCATATCGATGCTGAGTCAATGACTGTTCGAGTCCTCAAGGCGCTTGCTGACCGCGGGCAGATTGATCGCTCCCTCGTCCAAGAGGCGATCGACCGCTACCAGCTGTTCAACTACTCGATCTCCGGAAACGATCACGCCGGCGACGAGTAAAGATCCTCTCGAAGGCTCATATTGATCAATGGGCAGTTGATGTAAGTGGGTGCGGATCCCAAACGGGATTCGCACCCACTTTTGTCAGTGATCCAGCTTTTTCACTCATACATGCAAATAGCGTGAGACGCTGCTACCCGGGGACAAACTCACCGGGTAGCAGCGTCTCATCAAAACTAATCAGTCGACGTGAGCACCCCTGTAATGCGGGTTTGCAAGGTTCTCCGGCGACAAAAATCGCTTCGACTTCTTCGTCTGAGAGAAGCCCCCATCTCTGCGATAACTTCGCACGGTCTTCCCCTCAGCAGCGGCGCGTTTTCCCAACGATGTCACCCAGATGGTGTCCGATCACGTCATTGAAGTAGGTGACGATGCCGATCGAGTTTTCGACGTAGGCTCGGCACACATCGGCATTGGCAGTAATCCCCTTCACGCAGCGCTCACGAAGAGTGTCACATGCGTTGACCAGAAGATCGATAGATTCAAAGATCGCCTGAGCGATGACCGGTTCCATCACGTTGAGTTGCAGCTGGCCAGCTTCAGCAGCCATCGTTACAGTCTGGTCATTTCCGATGACCTTGAAGCAGACCTGATTGACGACCTCGGGAATGATGGGATTGACCTTCGCGGGCATGATGGATGAACCTGCTGCCATTTCTGGAAGGTTAATCTCGTTCAGTCCTGCGCGCGGACCGGAGGCAAGCAAGCGCAAGTCATTGCAAATCTTCGAGAGCTTGACCGCGGTACGCTTGATCGCGGCGTGCATCGAAACGTAAGCGCCAGTATCTGACGTTGCCTCAACCAAGTGCGTTGCTGCCTTCACCCGAGCCCCGCTGATCTGAGCCAAGTGACGCACGACTGCTTCTTGGTAACCCGCAGGAGTATTAAGCCCCGTACCAATAGCCGTTGCACCCAGGTTCGTTTCAAGAAGCAACTCCGAGTTCGCCTCGAGGCGCGGGTCTTCCTCACGCAAGGTCACTGCAAAGGCGGTCATCTCTTGGCCAAGAGTCATGGGAACAGCATCCTGAAGCTGCGTACGCCCCATGGTCAGAATATCGCGGAATTCTTCTCCCTTTGCATCAAAAGCTGCTGCGAGATCTTCGATAGCAATGCGCAGCCTCTCGACTTTACCGTGCAAAGCCAGACGGAACGCCGTTGGATAGGCATCGTTAGTGGACTGCGAGTGATTGACGTGATCGTTGGGATTAATGACCGAGTAGTCCCCCCGGGGCAACCCCATCATTTCGAGTGCGCGGTTGGCGATGACTTCGTTCGCGTTCATATTCACGCTTGTCCCCGCACCACCTTGGAACTGATCGATTGGGAATTGGTCCATGCACGAGCCATTCGTCAAGATGTCATCGCATGCGGCAACAATCGCATCAGCAGACTTTGCGCTAATCACACGCAATTCGCGGTTCGCCAGTGCACAGGCTTTCTTCACTTGGACGATGGCACGAATCAGTTCAGGCACTTGATTGATACTGCGGCCGCTGATCTGATAGTTCTCAAGAGCTCGCAGGGTATGAATCCCCCAATATGCATCATCGGGAACCTCACGCGTGCCCAGCAGATCTTCTTCGATACGTGCCACCTGTTATCTCCTTGATTCAGTGCGTCAGCTATGGCTCTCTTTGATTTTAGGACACGAATTGAGAACTAGTGAGTCAGCTCATCGACGCTGGCGAAGATATCCCCAAAAACTGTGCCAATCAGCAATGATGGCGTCCTCAATGCTGATGTTCAGTTCATGTTCAATTGCCGTGACAACCGCATAGAGAGAAAGAGTATCGAGGTCGAGCTCCTCCAATGAAAGGCCATCGTGAAGCTGAGATTCCTCGACAGAAGTATGTGCACGCACCGCACTGACGACGACCTCGCGAACATGCGCACTTCTTTCTTCTTGCGCTTTCTCGCGTGCGCCCTCGATCGCGTCTACGGGAGTATTTTCGGCATTCGAGGCCAAAGCTTGACCGAGTGCATCTCCTAGAAGATCGCCAATGGTCCCCATCCGTCAGCCCACTCGGTTCAACCAGCGTACGGGAGCACCCGCACCAGCATGACGGAAAGGTTCAAGTTCATCGTCCCACGCCTGGCCAAGAGCAAGATCTAGCCCTTCACGCAGTTCCTCATAGGAAGTGGCGTTTTCAATTGCAGCGCGAACGCGATCCTCGGGAACAACAACATTGCCCACGCTATCCATTTGGGCGTGGAAGATTCCCAAAGACGGCGTGTGAGACCACCGGCCAGCATCGCATGACGGGCTTGCTTCTTCGGTCACTTCGTAGCGCAGGTGTTCCCAACCGCGAAGCGCAGATGCGAGGCGGGCTCCAGAACCGGCACTGCCCACCCACGAGTACTCGCTCCTCAACATCCCGGGAGCAGCTTCTTGCGGAGTCCACTGCAAATGAACTTCAGTTCCCAAGGCAGCACCAACGGCCCACTCGATGTGCGGACAAAGAGCAGGCGGGGTTGAGTGTACGAAAAGTACACCGCGGGTATAGGTCCCTCGCATTGTGGCCTCCTGTGTTTGAGGATCGTCTTCCCCTACGTCCTCTTACGTCAATGCCACAAACAAACGGTGTGAAGCTATTCTAACCTAAAAACTGCGGCGGATCCCAAAGGATCCGCCGCAGTTGCGCGTGATTGATGATCACATATTGCTTTTAGTAGTTCTGCTCACGAATCTCGCGCAGCGCGCGCTTGCGAGTCTTACGATCCAAGCGATCAATGTAGAGCATCCCGTCCAAGTGATCACATTCGTGTTGAAGACAACGAGCCATAAGCTCCTCGCCTTCAACGACAACAGGCTTGCCATCCAAATCGATGCCCTCCACACGCGCATACCATGCACGCTGAGTGGGGAACCACAACTGCGGTACAGAAAGGCAGCCCTCATCCCCGTCTTGATACTCATCTTCACTGAGTTCAACGATCCGGGGATTAAGCACGTAGCCGATCTCGCCGTCAATGTTGTAAGAAAAGGCGCGCAGCCCCAACACCGATCTGATTCGCAGCCAAACCAGCGCGACCATCCATATCCACAGTTTCGAGGAGATCTTCAACCAGCGCCTTCACGCTCTGATCAATATCGCGAATGGGATCACAAGGAGTGCGCAGGACCGGATCACCGATCACTCGAATCTCGCGAAGAGCCATTTACTTCACCTTCCCAAAAGATCACGATGGATCTGCTCGATACGCTCCACCGCAGACTCGACCGGAACTTCAAAAGACTCTCCCGCTCGCGCGCAGGCGGATCTCAACCTTGCCTTCAGCAAGGCCTCGTCCAACGACGACCGAAACCGGGATACCCACGAGCTCGGCGTCCGCGAACTTCACGCCTGCGGAAACCTTACGACGATCATCAAAAAGGACGTCCAAACCATCGCGGTCCAGGGCCGAGGAAATCGATGCTGCGGTATCGAAAATCTCGTCTGTCTTCCCCGTGGCCAGGACGTGTACATCGAAGGGAGCGATATTCGCGGGCCATGCCAGACCACGCTCATCGCTATTGGTTTCTGCAAGCGCAGCCAGAACACGAGAAACACCGATTCCATACGAACCCATAGTGACGACCTGGCTCTTACCGTTCTCGTCAAGCACCGTCAGTCCCAAGGACTTCGCATACTTGCGTCCCAGCTGGAAGATATGACCGACCTCGATGCCACGTTCCAGGTGCAGAGGACCAGAACCGTCGGGAGCAAAAATCCCCTCACGGACTTCAGCAGCCTCGATCGTTCCATCAGCCGTAAAATCACGACCCATGGTCAACCAATAAACGTGCTTTACCGGGAGTATTTCGCACCCGCAATCCACGTCGTTCCATCAACAACGCGAGGATCAACCAGGAAACGGATCCCGCCAACCGGGTTGCCGTCTTCATCCAGATGACGCGCGGGAGAATTCGGCCCAGCGGCCATAGGACCGATGTAGCCCGGAACCAACTCGGGATACTTCGCCAAGTCTTCCGGGGTCGACATTTCCACCTCAGCGGGAGCAACCGAGGCCTCGAGGCGCTTCATATCAACGTCACGATCACCCAGGCACGCCGAGCAGCACAACCTCGCGCTCCCCATCGGGATGGGTCAAGGTCACCACAAAGCTCTTCAAGGTATCCGAGGCCTGCCACGGACGATCCTCACGCGGATAGAGCTCGTTCGAGCGCTCCACCAGAGCATCGATCGTCGGGGCATTGGGCGTCTCACGCATCTCAACCGCAGGAATACCGTCGAAAGGAATCGGCTCCGGCGCGGGGGTCACCACGGCCTCGGCATTAGCGGCGTAGCCACCCGGGGAACGCACGAAAGTATCCTCACCGATCGGGCTGGGATGAAGGAACTCTTCGGAACGAGAGCCGCCCATCGCACCCGACATCGCTGAGACAATGACGTATTCCAAGCCCAGACGCTTAAAGATACGCTCGTAGGTATCGCGTTCATTCTGGTAGGAAACATCCAGCCCGGCATCGTCGATATCGAAGGAATACGCATCCTTCATGACAAACTCACGGCCACGGATCAGACCTGCACGCGGACGCGCTTCATCGCGATACTTTGTCTGGATCTGGTAGATGGTCAGAGGAAGATCCTTGTAGGAGGAATACTGATCCTTCACCAGGAGGGTAAACATCTCCTCGTGGGTCGGAGCCAGCAGGTAGTCCCCGCCCTTACGATCCTGAAGCTTGAACAGCGTGGGGCCATACTCGTCCCAGCGATGTGTTTCCTTGTAGGGATCCGCCGGGAGAAGCGCAGGAAGATGAACTTCCTGAGCGCCCATCGCATCCATCTCTTCACGAACGATGTCTTCAACCTTACGCAAAAGGCGCAGGCCCAGAGGAAGCCACGTGTAGATACCAGGAGCTGTACGACGAATGTAGCCAGCACGGACAAGGAGCTTATGCGAAATTACCTCGGCATCAGCCGGGTCTTCACGCAAAGTACGCAGAAAAAAAGAGGAAAGAGTTCTTAACACACCTCAATCCTAAAGCACGGCGGGCACAGGCACGAAGCCTGCACCCGCCGTGGCATATTGTTCAGCTCACAAAGCCTCTGCTGCTTCCTTTAAATCACGCAGCATCGACATGGTGGAATACGACTCAGCGCACACTCCAGCCCACAGGCGCCACGCAGGAACAGACTCGGTTGCCTGATGACGCTCACGCAGGTGCAGGCGAGTACGATCGTTGGCCTCGGGAAGAAGAGCAAAAGTGCAGGTACCGGTGTAGTCCTCAACCTGATCTTCCCACTCAACATTGCTTCCGGGGGCAGGAACGCGAATAACCAAGCAATCGTTTTCCTGGCGGATCAAACACACGACCGTCTTCATCCTCTTCAAAAGCAGCGTCCAAAACTTCCCAGACGCGCGTCGGAAGAGCATCGATAACGACCGAGCGATCGACGACGACATCAGCGTTAGGCAGCTCAAGGTCTCCGGGCAGAGAAACCGCGGCCTCGGAACGGGTCAATCCGATACGGCGCGGGAAACCCGTCGCGCAAATCGCACCCGCACACCCCAGCACGCCCAGAGCCAATACGTGACGAATCTTCATAACAATCCCCTTCATTGAAGCGGTAGTAGCAATTGTTTTCTTAGTAGTGAAGGATACGTGAAGCGCAATCGCGCAACTCCCCTAGCGGATGATGGGCATGACCTCGACAGAGCCTTCCCCTTCTTCCAAGCCCATTTCTTCAGCCAAAAGATTAGCGTGCTTGATCAAGGTGGGAACGATGTTGTCTTCCGGAACGGTCTCAACAACTTCTCCGCGGATAAAAATCTGCCCCTTGCCATTTCCCGAGGCCACACCCAGGTCAGCTTCACGAGCCTCGCCGGGGCCATTCACCACGCAGCCCATGACGGCAACGCGGAGGGGAACAGTAAGGTCCTTGAGGCCTTCAGTGACATTTTCTGCAAGCGTCCACACGTCAACCTGGGCACGCCCACACGAAGGACACGAGACGATCTCTAGAGTCTTCTCACGCAGCCCCATAAATTCAAGAAGCTTCGTGCCAACCTTGACTTCTTCTACGGGAGGCGCAGAAAGCGAGACGCGAATCGTATCGCCGATTCCATCAGCAAGAAGGACACCGAAAGCCGCACAGGACTTGATTGTTCCTTGGAATGCGGGGCCGGCTTCGGTCACTCCCAAGTGAAGAGGCCAATCGCCTTTCTCTGCAAGAAGACGGTAGGCCTGAACCATCGTGAGCACATCATGATGCTTGACGGAAATCTTGAAATCGTGGAAGTCATTTTCTTCGAAGAGCGAGGCTTCCCAAACGGCAGACTCAACCAGGGCCTCGGGAGTTGCTCGACCATACTTCTTGAGAAGGCGCGGATCCAAAGACCCAGCATTCACACCGATACGCAGTGACGTTCCATGATCGGAAGCCGCGCGGCAAATTTCCTTCACCTGGTCATCGAACTTACGAATGTTTCCCGGGTTCACGCGAACTGCACCACAACCGGCCTCGATCGCCGCGAAAACATACTTCGGATTGAAGTGGATGTCAGCGATCACGGGAATACGGGATTGCTTAACGATAATCGGAAGCGCCTCAGCATCCTTATCGGTCGGGCAGGCAACGCGGACAATATCGCAGCCCGCTGCGGTCAACTCGGCAATCTGCTGCAGTGTCGCACCGATATCGTGTGTTTTCGTTGTCGTCATCGACTGAACAGAAACGGGAGCCCCACCACCGACGGGCACATCCCCCACCATGATTCGACGAGTCTTTCGACGCGGAAACGGGCTTTCGTGGACGCTCGGCATCCCTAAGTTAATCTCAGTCACCTTGTTATTATCTCCCACTCGAAACTGGCTGGCACGCGGGCTCAGCTCTATTGCAAAGAAATTGGCGCAATGATGTCAGCTGCGACCAGCAAGACTGTCATAGCGATCAGGAGTGCGCCCATCGTATATGTCAGCGGCATCAAGCGAGCAGTATCGGCGGGCGGCGGAACTTGCCTGCCTCTGGCACGAGCAATCCCACGCCGAATCCACTCGTAAAGCGCGGAAACAATATGCCCACCATCAAGCGGGGGGAAAGGCAGAAGATTAAAAACAAAAAGCGCCATATTGAGAGAAGCCAAAATCGACAGAAGTAGCGCAAGCGAGCGCATCCATCCCCCGCTGGAAGCAGTGACCTCCGAAGAAGTCGCATCTGCTGCAATTCGACCAATTCCGACAACCGACATCACGCCTGCAGAATCGCGCGGTGTGCCCTTAACGAGCGATTGCCCAACATCCCACAAGGCAAGTGGCAAACGAACGACAACTTGTACGGTACCGGTAAAGGTCTGCCACACTGACGAGGCTACGGTCGCTGGACTTGCCGCATGGTATTCGATTCCGGCAATCACACCGATGCTCACAGAATCAGCCGTGCGCAGCGGGGTCGATCTGAACATGATAACTCTGGCCTTGGCGTAGATAGTCGACGCCAATTTCACCCTGCGAGCTTGCAATCGCTTGGCGCATCTCATCCCACGACTGAACACCTGTTCCGTTAATCGCGGTAATCGTGTCCCCACGCCGAATTCCAGCCGCGTATGCGGGAGCTTGGACGCTTGTTCCTTGCGAGGACAGTTCTTGGGGAACATCGCCGAGCGTCAGCGAGGCGCGAGGAATTCCGATCCCGACCAAAGCAACTGTCATGAGCACGATGGATAGGAAGAGATTGACCATCGGCCCACCCAGCATGACAACGATCTTCTTGGCTGGATGAAGGAGATAAAATGCGCGAGATTCGTAGCCCTGAGGAATTTCTTCCATGCTTGCTTCGCGGGCTTCTTGGGCGAGCGTAGGGCTTTCCCCTGCTATTCGTTGTCTTTATCCCCTCACGCGCCGGAGCGAACATTCCGACAATACGGACGTAGCCGCCCAGAAGAATTGCTCGAAGGGAATAGGTCGTGTCGCCTTTCTTCCACGCAAGAAGTCTGGGGCCAAAACCGACAGCGAACTCAGGAACGTAAACGCCGAATTTCTTGGCAGGAAGCATGTGACCGCATTCGTGCAGGGCAACCGAGATCAGCAAACCCACGATGACAATGACTACACCGATAATTCCCACGTTCGTCCTTCGTCCTCATCCAATGCGTGCGACGGTATTCCTACTGCCCCGACCTATTAAGCCTGTTCCAGCCTAGCGGCATCTAGTACGTATCTGCAGGCACAATCAGTAAGCACACAAGTGCTCAGCCCGATTTCGCGCCCACTCTTCAACGCCGAGAATATCTTCCACACTTGGCTGCGCAATACCAGAGTGTTCGCCAAGAACCTGCGCCAAAAGGTCGACAATCGACAGATAGGGAAGCCTCTCTTCGAGGAAGGCTTGAACGAAAACTTCGTTCGCCGCGTTATAGACTGCCGGGTGCGTTGCCGATTCTGAAACAGCTGTGCGAGCAAGAGTGAGGGCCGGGAAAGTCTCGAAATCAACGGGTTCGAAGGTCCACTCCTGTGCGCGGAGAAAATCAACGGGTCTTTCAATATCAGGAAGCCGCTCAGGCCAGGTGAGTCCTAGAGCAATCGGGAGCTTCATATCGGGCGGAGAAGCCTGGGCGATCGTTGCGCCATCTTTCCACGTCACCATCGAGTGAACGATGGACTGAGGATGAACAACCGGCACAATATCATCTGCTGGAATATCAAAAAGAAGGTGCGCTTCGATCAGTTCGAGGCCCTTGTTGACCAGCGTTGAGGAATTGATGGTGACAACGGGTCCCATGCTCCACGTCGGGTGCGCCAAAGCCTGCTGGGGAGTGACATCCGTGAGTTCATGGCGTTTCTTTCCTCTGAAAGGACCGCCCGAGGCCGTGAGAACAAGCTGGGCAACCTCGCTCTTTCCTGTCACGCGAGAAGCAGTCAATCCCTTTTCATGCACACCGCTTTCCAGACATTGAGCAATCGCTGAATGTTCTGAATCAACGGGAACGATCTGTCCAGGTCGACGCATACACCTGCGTACCAAGGAACCGCCAACAACCAAGGATTCCTTATTTGCCAGGGCTAGGGTTGCACCCGCTTCAAGTGCAGCGAGTGTAGGTCCGAGGCCAACGCCTCCGGTTATCCCATTCAAAACCACGGCCTCGGGGAAAGATCCAGCGATCTGCGTCGAGGCCTCTACGCCGTGGAAGATTTCCGGGAGAGTTCCCCCCTTGGAGCGAATGAGTTGAGCGAGTTCATCAACGTCACCGCTGTGGATACCCACGATTTGTGGGCGATAGCGTACGCACTGCTGAGCAAGGAGTTCGAGGGAATGTCCACCCGCGCTCAGCGCGACAACATCGAAACGCTCTGCGTATTGGTCGATAACCTGCAGGGCCTGGGTGCCGATGGATCCCGTTGAGCCTAGAAGGACAACTTGCTGTGTCATCGTTTAATTCACGGAGAGAAAGGATCTCGACTGCACGGCCTAGATAGGCATCAACTGGCCCCATCGCATATGCTTTCTTGCCGCGCGCGGACTTGAACAAGGCATGGCGAACATCGTCAGCCAGAAGTTCCTCACGATCATCGAAGAAGGCAGCGATCCGATCCAAAAGATCATCGACTTGCTCAGCATCGTAGCCAATTCCGGACTTTGGGTGAGCAAAGCGATCCCCGTAGGGACGAAGCAATCGCGGGTACAAGGTGGTCGCACGGTCGGCGACTTTTTCGTACCAAGCAGCCTCTCCGTTAACTGCAATGTGGTCAGCACGATCACGCTGAACAAAAGCAGCTTCAAGGCGGCTCATCGCTGCATCGACAGCCTGCGTGTCATAACCGTTGCGCTGCCGAGGGAAGGAAGCCTGCCGGACCTGCTCCGCACTGAATTGCTCAGCAGGAAGGCCTCCCTCGTAGGCATGACGAGCATCGACGAAGAAGTCATCTACGGCGTCCTTACCGTAACCACGCCGGAAAATTCCCGTCGTCGGGAAAGCGTCGCTCATCGCATCTCCTCTTCATGTGCATTATTCTCACGCGCACTTTGACGCGCACGCTCGCGGTTATTGACAGCCGTCGCAAGCTGCCCACAGGCACCGTCGATATCAGAGCCGCGGGTATCGCGAATCGTTGTCGAGATTCCATTGTCTCGCAGTGTGTGTACGAATGCATCCTGCGCACGACGAGTGGACGCTGTCCAAATGGATCCCGGAGTTGGGTTGAGAGGAATGGGGTTGACATGCGCCCATCCCCTGCCGCGCTTGTTGAGCTCGTCAGCAAGGAGTTGTGCACGCCAAACCTGATCATTCATATCTTTAATCAAGGCGTATTCAATAGATACGCGACGTCCAGTCGCAACGAAAGTAACGTCGCGCAGCGTCAAGAAGCTCGCCGACCTTCCAGCGGGAATTAATAGGGATGAGCTCATCTCTGAGGTCATCATCTGGAGTATGCAGGGACACGGCCAAAGTCACGGGCAGGCCTTCTTGCGCGAGGCGATCAATCGCAGGAACCAGACCGACCGTCGATACGGTGACATTGCGTGCCGACATACCGAAACCGCTTGGCGAAGGATCAATGATTCGATGGAGAGCCCCCACAACCGCCTTGTAGTTTGCGAGGGGCTCCCCCATTCCCATGAACACAATGTTCGACAGGTGCGTGGGCGATCCACCAACCATCCCCTGTTCACACGCTTGATGTGCGCAGCGTACTTGGTCAATGATTTCGGCCGTCGACAAATTACGTGTCAGCCCCATCTGACCTGTGGCACAGAAAGGACAGCCCATCCCACACCCAGCCTGGGAAGAAATGCACAAAGTCGTCCGATCACTGTAACGCATGAGAACGGACTCCACGCGGGCCCCGTCATAGAGTTCCCACAGGTGCTTAAGAGTCTCTCCACGATCGGCCTCAAGAACAGCGACCTCACGCACAAGAGAAGGAAGAAGTGTCGCAGAAATGACGTCATACGCACTCTTCGGCATATCCGTCATCAGCACCGGGATCGCTCACGTGGCGTTCAAAGTAGTGACGCGAAAGTTGGTCGGCGCGGAAAGGAGGCAGCCCGGCCTCGGAAACAAAAGCCTTGCGTTCACTTCGGTCAAAATCAGCAAGATGACGAGGGGCTTTTCCGCGCTTACGCGCAGTAAAAGTCACCTGAGGCTTCGCATCAGGCGATGTCGCGCCTTCAGGCAATTGATCTGTTGGACGTACCTCACGTCGCTTGTGCTGTTCTATGCTCACCGCAACGGCCTCCTTTCCACGTGCATAGCCTAATCGCTCCCACCGGCATCTTCGTCCATCGCTAGCTGTGCTTAGCGAAGTGCGAGAAGAAAAATCACATAGAAAACGGGGGCCGTCATGACAAGAGAGTCCACGCGATCAAGGACGCCGCCGTGCCCGGGGATCAAAGCAGACATATCTTTCAAACCGACTTCACGCTTGATCAAGGATTCAGTGAGGTCACCGATCGTCGCACAGACACAGCCACACGCACCGGCGATCAAACCCCACCACCACGGTGCGCCCAGAAGATAGAAGCCGCCAACGCCGGTACCGATGCAGAATGCAAGCGATCCAACGAATCCTTCCCACGACTTCTTTGGGGACAGACGCGGCGCCATCGGATGCTTTCCGAAAAGAATACCGACAAGCCAGCCGCCAATATCGTTAAAGCAGGTCACCGCAACGTAGACCCCAATAACTGCAGGCGAGCGAAACTCGCGCAGCATCAAGACAACGAAGCAGGCGAGGAAAGGAACGTAGATTGCGCTAAACACGCTGGCTGTGATGTCAGCAATCCGAGAAGGCGTGGGGGCATCAATGAGGCGCCACACCACAACCGCAAAAACAGTGAGATAGAGGGCCATGGTGAGGGCCTCGGGGCCAAGAAGCCACGCGCAGACCATCATGCCGATTGCGCCAAGGTACAAGGGAGCAAGGGCGATATGAGTGCCAACCCGAGCGAAGGCTCCTCCCAACTCCCACAATCCAAGCAGAGCGATGCAGCACACGAAGCCGACAAAGAGCCCTTGGACGACAAGTAGCGAGGCGACGAGCAAGGCAATCAGGACTACAGCAGAAGAAACCGCTGCCGGAAGATTGCGACCGGCCTTCCCCGTGGGTGCTAGCGGCTGGGTGTTTTCGCGCGGCTGAGGTGAAAGACGCGCGAAAACACCGATGGACCGTGTTGATGGGATGTGGTGGACATCAGATGGTGAGAAGTTCGCTTTCCTTAGTTGCAAGAAGGTGGTCGATCAATTCGACGCGAGCCTTCGTTGCAGCCTCGAGGGCCTTTTCTGCGCGCTCGACTTCGTCTTCTCCTGCTTCGCCGTCCTTCTTCAGACGATCGAGGCTTTCCTTTGCCTTACGACGGATAGAGCGAACCGAAACGCGGGCATCTTCTGCCTTGTTCTTCGCCTGCTTGACGTATTCCTTACGACGTTCTTCAGTCAAAGCGGGCAAAACAACGCGTACAACGTTTCCGTCATCGGTCGGGTTGACCCCCAAATCGGACTCGCGCAGAGTCTTGATGATCTCCTGGGTCGCCGTGCGATCAAAAGGCGAAATCAGAACGGTACGAGCTTCAGGAATCTGGAAAGAAGCCAGCTGCTGCATCGGGGTCGGGGCTCCATAGTAGTCAACAAGGAGCTGCTCGAACATGCCAGCATTTGCACGTCCGGTCCGGATATTACCGAATTCATGACGGGCTGCTTCGACCGTCTTATCCATTTTTTCTTCTGCTTCAAGCAGGATGTCGTCGATCACGGAAATCTTCCTTTCAGTGTGATTCGCTGAGGACAAGCGTACCGATTTTTTCGCCACGGAGCGCGGCAGTAACGTTACCAGGTTCTGACATGCCAAAGACACGCATTGTCAGTCCGTTTTCCTGGCCAAGCGCGAAGGCTGCAGCATCGACAACCTTCAGACCGTGGCTCAGCGCATCTTGATAGGTGACAAAGTCAAGCTTTTTCGCATTGGGGTTGATACGAGGATCATCATCGTAGACCCCATCAACACCGTTCTTTGCAACAAGAAGTTCATCGCAATGAGTCTCCAACGCGCGCTGCGCGGAGACGGTGTCGGTCGAGAAGTAGGGCAATCCGGCACCGGCACCGAAGAGAACAACGCGTCCCTTTTCGAGGTGACGAATAGCGCGCAGCGGGATGTAAGGTTCTGCCACCTGTTGCATTGCAATTGCGCTTTGGACACGGGCCGGAACACCGGATTGCTCGATGAAGTCTTGAAGAGCCAGGGCATTCATGACGGTGCCGAGCATTCCCATGTAGTCGGCACGTGAGCGGTCCAAGCCTTGCCTGGACAACTCGGCGCCGCGGAAGAAGTTACCACCGCCAACGACGACTGCAACCTGGATCCCGGCGTGAACGGCTTGGGCGATCTGCTCTGCAATCGAGCGGACAACAGTGGGATCGAGGCCGACGGAACCTCCGCCAAAAGCTTCACCTGAGAGTTTGAGGAGGACGCGACGAGCAGCTGGCATGAGTACTTCTCCTTTGAATGAGTGCTGAGTCCTAAGAGATAGGGTGATGGCCCCGCAAAAAGCGGGGCCATCACACAAAATCAGGCGCCGACGTGGACGCGCACGAACTGGGTGACCTTTGCACCAGCGTCGCGCAGAACCTGTCCGACGGACTTTGAAGGATCGCGAGCAAATGCCTGGTCGACGAGGCAGTTGTCCTTGAAGAATGCCTCAAGACGTCCCTGAACGATCTTGGGGACGATCTTCTCGGGCTTGCCTTCCTCGAGGGTGATCTTCTCGAGGGTTGCGCGTTCCTTCTCCAAGACATCGGCCGGAACCGAGTCACGGTCAAGGTAAGCGGGCATGTAGGCAGCGACGTGCATCGCGATATCGTGTGCAACGCCTGCTCCAGCTGCGTCGGTGACGACGAAGACGCCAACCTGCGGGGGCAGGTCGGGGCTGGTCTGGTGCAGGTAGAGATCAACGTTCTCGCCCTCAACACGAATCACGCGACGGATCTCGAGCTTTTCGCCGATAACTGCGGCCATTGCGTCAAGCTGTTCCTTGACAGTGGAGTCGCCCATCGGAGCTGCAAGCAGCGAGTCAACATCGGATGCGCCGGAGGCAACAGCGGCCTCGAGGACAGAGTGTGCGAAGTCAATGAACTTCTGGTTCTTGGCAACGAAGTCGGTCTCGGAGTTGACCTCGACCATGACGCCCACGCCGTCCTGGACGGATGCGGCGAGCAGGCCGGCGGATGCCTGACGGCCTTCGCGCTTGGACAGCGACTTAAGGCCCTTCAGACGAATGATTTCGAGAGCCTTTTCAGCATCGCCGTCGGCTTCCTGGAGCGCCTTCTTGACGTCCATCATGCCTGCGCCAGTCTTCTCGCGCAGAGCCTTCACATCAGCAGCGGTGAAATTAGCCATTACTGATTTCCTTCTTTCTGAGCTTCAGTCCTGTGCGGGGGTTTCAGACTCGGTGGCGACGGCCTGTGCTGCTGCCTCATCGGCGGCAACTTCACCTTCGAGGAGCTCGCGCTCCCACTCAGCCAAAGGCTCAGCTGCGTTTTCCTCGGAAGCATTCTTGCGGCCGGCGCTGCGTGCAAGCAGGCCTTCGGCAACTGCGTCGGCGATCACGCGGGTCAGCAGTGCAACGGCGCGAATGGCGTCATCGTTGCCGGGAATGCGGTAGTCAACCTCGTCCGGATCTGCGTTGGTATCGAGGATGGCCACGATCGGGATGTTGAGCTTGCGAGCTTCGGAAACCGCCAGGTGTTCCTTCTTCGGGTCAACGATCCACACTGCGGAGGGAACCTTGGCCATATCGCGAATACCACCGAGGGTGCGAGCAAGCTTGTCCTTCTCGCGGCGCATCATGAGCAGTTCCTTCTTGGTGCGGCCGGAAGATGCCACATCGTCGAAGTCAATCTGCTCGAGTTCCTTCAGGCGCTGCAGACGCTTGGAAACGGTGGAGAAGTTGGTGAGCATACCGCCGAGCCAACGGTGGTTCACGTAAGGCATGCCAACGCGCTGTGCCTGCTCGGCAACAGCTTCCTGAGCCTGCTTCTTGGTGCCAACAAAGAGGATGGTTCCACCGTGAGCAACGGTTTCCTTCACGAAATCGAAGGCAATATCGATGTCGGCAATGGTCTGCTCGAGGTCGATGATGTAGATGCCGTTACGTTCGGTGAGGATGAAACGCTTCATCTTCGGGTTCCAACGACGGGTCTGGTGCCCGAAGTGCACGCCAGATTCCAGGAGCTGGCGCATGGTGACGACTGCCATTGCATCGTCCTTTCCCCGCTGGGCGGGATCGTGGGGTTTCCCCCGGTTTTCTCGGTTAATGTGCCTTTTCGGCCCTGGTGCTATGACGTTGCGACCCATTGGACCGTGACGCAACTGCCCCGGCACTTTCACTTCCGTGAGGTGCTCGGAAAATAGCACGCGAAGTCATTCGCACAGCGAATGCTGTCCAATCTTATCTCATCTCACCTAGCTCTTCGGACCCAGCGGGGTACAAAATGCAGCAATTTCACTTGCAATAGCTCACATGCCTTTATCCACAGGAAGGATATTTACTCGGCGTTTTCCACAGATTTCATTTTGCGCGAGCCACATCGTTTCCCTATTTGCAGGCTGGATTTATGAATCAACGTACGTATGGCTTTCTGCGGCTCATCCCTACTGTGGCGACATTCATCTTCGCTTGGAGCCTTTGTTTCCCTGGAATTGCAACACCAGCCATGCCACGCGCTTCTTCCGTGTGGACTCTTCCTTTTTCTGAACCTTTTACTCTTACTCAAGGTTTTGCCCCACCTGATAAACCATGGCTTTCAGGCTCACGAGGAATATGGGTCAACATCGGAAGTGAGGATCCTTCGCTTCGCTCCCCGTGCAACGGAACCGTAGTTTTTTCCGGGATGCTCGCCGGACGCGAAGTCCTTTCCATTGATTGCTCGGGAATCCATTCCACCTTTGAGCCAGCAACTTCTTCCCTCCACATTGGCGAGGCCGTGCAGCGCGGGCAGCGCATCGGTGAGGTTGCCCCGCCCAAGCAGGAGGATTCGCACATGCGGAAGGGCGATCTTCACTGGGGTGCGAAAGTTAGTCGTTATCGCTACATCAATCCGCTCAGAATGCTCCAAGGACACCCGCGGTTGAAAACTCTTCAATGAGTGCTAAGCCCTAGGATGCGCTTGTTTGTAGATAGCGCTCAGGCGCTGAGCATCCACATGCGTATAACGCTGAGTTGTTTGAAGTGAAGAATGTCCAAGCATTTCTTGCACGGCTCTGAGGTCTGCGCCTCCAGCCAGGATATGGGTCGCAGCAGTGTGGCGAAGGGCGTGAGGGGCGAGGTCCCGCACGCCTGCCTGTGCGCACATTCGATGGATCATCGCGCGGATCACACGAGGGTCAATGCGCCGTCCCTTATCTCCAACAAAGAGAGCACGTCCCGCCTCGGGAATCGCCAAACTCGGGCGGCCATGAGAAAGCCATGCTTGCAGTGCGGACAAACACGCGCGTGTGAAGGAACTACTCGTTCTTTGTTGCCCTTACCGATCACTCTTAATGTCATGCCCTGTTGGTCAATAGACGTCGTATCCAGCGAGCACACTTCACTCACGCGAATACCGGTCGCGTAAATCGTCTCAAGGATGGCCCAATCGCGTATCGCCGCCGGCGAATTCTCCTCGCGCGTACGAGTGGCTGCATAAGACAGGAGCTCGGCTGTATCGGAAGGGGTCTGAACCTGTGGAAGCTTTTGGTCCCCGCGAGCGCTGGTCACGAGCAACCCGGGGTCGCTGTCAAGGTACCCGCGGCGATATGCCCAAGCGGTGAAGGAACGAATTGAAGCGGTTCTGCGAGAGATTGTCGATCGCGATTTCCCTTGTTGAACCAAACTGGCGAGCCAGGCACGAATTGCCCGAAGAATGACGACGCTGCGGATGTTCTCTGTTGAGAGTTCATCGACCTGACAATAAGTAGTGAATGAACGCAGATCACTGACATAGGCGCGAAGGGTGTGCTCTGATACCGCAAGATTTGCGCGCAAATACACGCCCCATGCATCGATCAAAGACTCCTCCACGGGGCAAGTCTATCGGCCTTGCCCGAGACTGCGATGCCAGCCGCGCTCATCGACACCGACGAATGCACTGAGCTGAAGTCGAACAAGAGCAACCTTAACGGATTCTTCATCGAGGCCAGCCGCAACAGCAAGACGCTCGGTCGTCATGGAGCGTCTTTGGGGAAGGGCCTCATAAACCCGGCGTAGTAGCGGTTCGAGGGAATCAACAAGACCATCAGGAGCAGTAGGATCTCCGAACAATGGAAGCTCGTGGATCTCTGGCGCGTTTGCCTCCCCTATCATTTCGAGGACATCGGCATAGTCACGGATTAGAGTTCCCCCCATTGCGAAGCAAATCATGGACTCCGCGCGAAGCTTCGGAATGTACAGATCCGGGGATCCCACCAACGGGTGTTCCTTGCTCGAGCGCCCAGCGAGAGGTTGCCAGCGCCCCTGAACGCGGTGAGGCCTCGACAACGACAACTCCGCTTGCAGCTGCTGCAATCAAGCGGTTTCTTCCCAAGAATCGCCACTTTGCAGGGCGGAATGTGCATGGAACTTCAGAGATGAGCGCACCCCCACAGGCAAGGATCGTTCGAAAGAGATCCGTGTTGCATGCGGGATAGAGATTGCCCAATCCACCAGCCATGAACGCACATGTGTAGCCAGCTACGTCAACGCTCCCCTGGTGAACATAGGAGTCAATACCGATCGCTCCGCCAGAAATTGTGCCGAATCCCCGATGAGAAAGCTCTCGGGAAAGTTCACGAGCAACGCTGTTCCCGTAATTTGAAGACGCGCGAGCGCCCACAATCGCAATTGACGACCGCGTCGAGAGCTCCCCGAGAACCCAGAGCATTCGAGGCGCATTTTGCCCAAGTTTGACAAAGCCCTTCGGCCACTTCTCATCCTTTGGCAAGACGATGTGGCCACCGATTTTTTCCAAGATATTGAGCTCAAGGTCTGGTTGAGCTGCAAGAGCCCGGGGCCTCCATCTTTTCCAACACGACCTGTAAGTGTCTTCAAGGCTTTTGAGCGCGCCAGGGATCGAGACCTGTTCTGTAAGGAGCCAGCGCTTCGCCTCTTCATCACCCAATGCGCATCGAAGAACTTCAAGTTGGGTATCCGCAGGCTCACTGATGCAGTTCCACCACACCTCGTCCAGCAGTTGTTGATTATCCGATTCCATAGTGTTCGCCTCCTTGGCGAAGCTGGAGTGCGCAGGAGAATTCCTCCAGCCCGATCGTATTTTTTCCAGAGAAATCAGCACAGGTCCACATCAATCGAAGGAGGCGATCTGCGCCCCGCATGGAAAGTTCTCCCCGGTCAACAGAGCGATCAATCAGAGACAAAATCCGTTCCGAAGGTGGGTGAGTCGAACGGATCCACGAACCCTCCACATCCCGATTGAGCTGCCAGGGAGTATCTCGCAATCGCCGTAACGCCCGCTCACGTGCCTCGCACACTTGTTCCTTTAACGATGCGGAAGTGAAGTCTGCTGCGCACTTCAAGTCGGCTTGCGTCGGAACCCTCATCGACAAAGTAATGTCAATACGATCTATGAGAGGCCCAGAGAGGCGCCCCAGATAACGCCGTCGTTGCACGGACGAACACGTGCAGCTCTTCGTTCTCCCGCCAAGATGTCCACACGGGCATGGATTCGTCGCCAAAACTAATTGAAAGGACGCGGGATAGGACGCTATATGACCCGAACGCTGAATTCTGACCCAACCAGATTCAAGGGGCTGGCGTAATGAGTCCAAGACCGCAGGCGCGAATTCAGTGGCCTCATCGAGAAAGAGAACTCCCCCGTGGGCAAGAGACACAGCTCCCGGACGAATACAGCTACTTCCACCACCGACCATCGCTGGAATCGACATCGAGTGATGAGGGGATTGAAAAGGCGCATGGTCAAGCAATCCTCCTGCAGGAAGATCCCCAGCAAGGGAATGAATCGCACTTGCGGTCAGAGCATCGCTCTCACTTAACGCTGGAAGAATCGAAGGAATTCGAGAAGCGATCATCGTTTTCCCACTTCCCGGTTCACCAATCAGCATCAGATGGTGGCCGCCCGCCGCAGCAAGAGCAACAGCGTCCACGGCGGCGTTGTGCCCGCGAACTTGAGAGAAGTCGATCTCTGCGCGAGTCAGACCCGATTTTTCTCCTGATTCGTTTCGTTGTGGCCGCGATCCTGTGTTTCCAGAAACGCCCACGATCCGAGCTCGGGTTGCTTCTCCTCCACATGCGCGAACGAAATCTGCAAGATGGGCAAAGGAGCGCACCTCAATTCCCGGCACAAGTGAAGCTTCTTCGCGCGCCTCCTGTGGAACATAGACCCGAGAGATCCCAGCGCGCCTGGCCGCAATCACTGCTGGCAGGACTCCAGGAATGGTATGAAGACTCCCATCCAGTCCCAGTTCACCGATGAAAACCTCTCCAGCGACGCCTTGAGCTCTGATCTTTGACGAGGCAAGAAGAATGGATACAGCGATCGCGAAGTCAAAACCCGAACCTGATTTGGGCAAACCGGCAGGTGAAAGCCCCACTGTCACATGGCGATCCAGTACTTCCAGTTCACACGCTTGAAGCGCTGAGCGAACGCGATCGCGTGCTTCTCGCAGAGAGGCATCTGGAAGCCCAACGAGGGTAAAGGTCACTAGTCCGCGCCCCACGTGTGTTTCGACATCGACGATGGTCCCATCGAGGCCAACCAAAGCGACAGCTCGCGTGCGCGCAAGGAAGGAACTCATGCGATGCCCCTGACCCACTCGATTTTCGGTGGATAGCGATCGAAATCGGCTCTGCCGCCTTCGCGCACTTCTTCTGCGCACCCGCGAGGGACAGTCAGAGCAATGACATCAATGCGGAGCTTGGAAAAGGAGGAGTGCTGATGCGCCCATCGGGCAGCAAGGCGCCGCAACTGGAGCACTTTGCGAGTGTCAACAGACTCCAGAGCACTCCCATACGTTGTGCCGATTCGTGTGCGGACCTCGACAACAACAGCTGTTCGCCCATCACGCGCAAGGATGTCGAGTTCTCCGCGCCGCGAATCACGCCAATTCCGTTCAAGAACTTCTAGGCCGTTATCTTCGATGAATCGGCAGGCATACTCCTCCCCTGCCTGGCCAAGGTATTTTCTGTGATCCACCATTGCTCCTTCCCTTGAGAGGAAGAATGGCAGGTACAGCAGGCAAAAATTAGGTAGGACGGGGAATCTGTGGAAAACGCCGTTCAGAAGTCACCCTGTGGATAAAACTGTTTCCTGAACAACAATAGCTCGCCAGGTTCCTGCGGCGGAACCTCGCTATACCGTCCTTAAGCAAGAGGAAGTTCAGGCTTGTTAAGCTCCTCGACGTTGACGTCCTTGTAGGTAACAACGCGGACAGAGTGAACGAAACGCGAAGAACGATAGATATCCCAGACCCAGGCGTCGGTCAGGGTCAGCTCAAAGAAAATATCGCCGCCAACAGGTCGAGCTTGTACATCAACGTGATTGCACAGGTAGAAACGGCGTTCGGTTTCGACAACGTACTTAAAGAGTCCGATGACGTCGCGATATTCGCGGAAAAGCGCTAGTTCGAGATTATTCTCGTAAGATTCAATATCGTTCGACATGACGGCCTCCTGTGTTGCTCTCAGTATCTTAGAGGGCCGCAGTGTCTTTTATTCGTCGACACCCGGAAGTTTCCACGAGCGTCGATGAAAGTCAGAAGCCCCCAGCTCGCGGAGCCCGCGAATATGAGCTGCGGAGGAATACCCTTTGTTCCCGGCCCAGTCATACCCCGGGTCCTCACACTCCATCATCAAGCGGTCGCGATACACCTTCGCTGCAACAGACGCTGCCGATACAACCGCACAATGTGCATCCGCTTTTACCCGTGTCACAACAGGTGGAACAGCGATATCGGGATAGGAAGGACCGTCAAAACTGGCAAAAAGATCCGGCGAGTCGCTCAGCCAATCATGGCTTCCATCCAAATGATGACATCGGCATTGAAACCACGAGCCTGTGCAGCCTTCATGGCTCGGCGCCCCGCCAGCCTCAAGGCCGCAACAATTCCAAAACGATCAATCTCAGTGTTACTGGCCTGCCCGATTTCAATGCAAGGACTCCACTGATAAACCGGCTCATATAAGGCCTCGCGCGCACGAATACTGAGCATTTTTGAATCGGCAAGCCCGTGAAGAACATCAACTCTGGTAGGAGGCGCAAAAGCAAGACCAACGCACACCGGGCCTGCAAGTGCACCTCGCCCGACCTCGTCCATTCCTGCAACAACGCCGAAACGAGACTGCAGTTCTTGCTCCCACTCACGCGTCGGCTGAAGCTTAGCTGAGCGCCGTTGAGGCGCCTGCGAAGAGGACGTCATTGAGGATCAGGAACTCCGGAGAAAACCGAGCGATCTCCAAGCCACGTAAGGCGGTTGGTCGGCCAAATCACCGCAAATGCTCGCCCCACCACTGCGCTTTCGGGAACGTAGGGAGATTGTCCGTTCCCCATGTGGTAGCGAGAGTCTGCCGAGTTCGTTCGGTTATCCCCCATCACCCACAGGTGTCCTTCGGGGACAGTGACGTCGAAAGTCATCGACGAGGCCGGACCTGGGCTGGCAAGGTAGGGTTCGCTAATCGCGACACCGTTAACTTCGATCTTGCCTTCTGCCGTGCAACAGGTGACATGGTCCCCGCCCAGTCCGATCACGCGCTTGACTAAGGTCTGTTCACCGCCGGCGGGAAGAATTCCCGTAAATTCGGCGATCTTTCGAAGCGGGCTTGAGCTCTCTGTGTCGTTTTTCGACAGCCACCCGAGAGTGTCATCGAAGACGACCACGTCACCACGTCGGATATCACCGGTGTACTGCGAGACTCGAGAAACAGCGATCCGATCGTGTTCGATCAAGGTGTTGCGCATCGAGGCGGAAGGGATCCAAAAGACCTGCACAAGAAAAGCGCGAAGCAGCGAAGAAATGACAAGGGCGCAGATGATGATGATCGCCATCTCCCGCAGCCAATTGAGAGGGTTCTTGCGTGCGCGACGCTCAGCACGCTCGATGTCTTTGATCGAGGGGCCGTGAGCGACTGGCATTCGTACACTTTTTTCGCGCGTTCCACGGCGGCTCATAGTCGGTTCCCTTTCCTTTTACTACCGTAAATTCTCACACGTATGCGAAAACCCGGCATCCTTAAGGATACCGGGCTTAAATCGCGAGTGAGTGTCACTCGGCAGATCCGGAGCGGTGCTCCTTGATCTTTGCAGCCTTACCGTGGCGCTCACGCAGGTAGTAGAGCTTTGCGCGGCGCACATCGCCCTTGACGACAACTTCGATCTTGTCGATCGTCGGTGCGTGCAGGGGGAAGGTACGCTCAACACCGACACCGAAGGAAATCTTACGGACGGTGAAGGTTTCGGACACACCGTGGCCACGGCGAGCGATAACGACGCCCTGGAAAACCTGGATACGCGAACGGTTACCTTCGATAACCTTCACGTGAACCTTGACGGTGTCACCGGAACGGAAAGCAGGGATGTCTTCGCGCAGCGAAGCTGCATCGACGGCGTCCAGCTTTTGCATGTTTACTCCTTGACGCTTCTGCCGCAGGTCAGTCACGTCTCTTCGGCAGGTCAAGCCTGCGATCGTGAATATGTCCGTATGATCCGGCGGCCCCCCGCGGCAGGTTACGCCACACACAGACCGTTCAAGTTTGCCACATTCTTTGAGGAAAAGAACAGTGCCAAGAGAAAAAACCTTCCCGAAAAACGGTGATTTGCCTTACGAAAGAGCGAGTTAGACGCCTTCAGGGCGAACCATGACCACATCGGAGGCATCGACGTGATCATTGAGTCGGAAATGACGTCGCCCCGCTTTCTTGAAACCGTGTTTGCGATAGAAACGCTGCGCGCGCTCGTTGTAGATGTGGGTTCCCAAGACGATCTGCGTCGCGCCTTCGTGGCGAACTGCGTCAATCGTGTGCTCAAGCAAAGCTCCCGCGATTCCGCTGCCGTGCACATCGAGATCCGCGTAGCACTTCGATAGGTATGCCGCATGCTCGTCAAGGGGGTATTTCCCATTTCCCCTCGGCATATCTGCTGGAGCATTAAGGAAGACTAGAGAATAGGCAATGAGTACTCCGTCGCTGCAGGCAACAAAGCACCGCGCGTGTTCATCAGCGAGATACTTCGCAAAAACCTCGGGAGTCAGCCCCGTGCAGATAAAGTCCTGCGCGGCCTCGGCGGGGATCATATCAGGCACGGCGAGGGGGAAGGTGCGTGAGGCAAGCGCACTGATCGCCTCGGCCTCTTCTTTCCTCGCGCGACGAATCTCAACAGTCCTGAACCCATCATCGCAAACGAGCAAGCCGTGCGCCGCAATAACTTCACGGTCGCGAGTTGAAAGCTGATGTGGATCGATACGCGAAATAATATCGGGACGTCGACGAGTGGTTCGTTCAAGCGAACGGTCACTCCTCCATCGTTCGATCTTCGCGTGATCTCCGCTCATGAGAACCGATGGAACCTCAAGCCCTCGCCACGACTGAGGTTTCGTGTAGACAGGGTACTCCAAGAGTCCAATGCCACTGTGTGATTCCTCAACCAAAGAATCAGGATTCCCGATCACACCGTCAAGCAAGCGTCCAACGGCCTCGACAAGCACGAGCGCGGCCACTTCTCCCCCGTTGAGGACATAATCGCCGATCGAAAATTCTTCAACGACGAGGCCGCGGCTTCGGTAGTGGTCAGCGACGCGTTGGTCGATCCCTTCGTAGCGCCCGCACGCCACAATGATGCGATCAAAACCTGCGAGTTCTTGGGCCTTCTTTTGGGTAAAAGGAATACCGGAGGGAGTGGGGACGGCTAAAACGCAATTTGTGGAGTCACCGACAATGTCGTCGAGCGCCTCACCCCAGACATCGGGCTTCATGACCATTCCGGCGCCACCACCGTAGGGAGTGTCGTCAACTGTTCGGTGGCGATCGTGAGTCCATTCGCGCAAATCATGAACGCGAATATCTAAGTGCCCACTAGTTCTTGCTTTACCCATGAGGGAAAGGTCAAGAACAGAAAAGTACTGCGGGAAAATACTGATCAGGTCAATGCGCATTCGTGGTTTCTTCCCTGCTCGAATCAGCGTGCTTCAACAGCGTCGTCGTCAAAAAGACCAGGCAGCGGATCGATGGTGACGGTTCCACCCTCGACATCAACCTCGGGAACGATTTGGTGAACAAAAGGAACCATCACAACACCAGACTGAGTTGCGACTAAGAGCAGATCTTGGGCCGCTCCCATCTGAATTCCCTTAACGGTTCCCAAGGGCTGGCCTTGCAGATCAAGCGCTTGCAGGCCTTTGAGCTGATGAGGATACCAGGCATCTTCTTCTTCGCGTTCATCGGTCAGCAGGCGCACGCCTCGAAGAGCTTCTGCGCCTTCGCGGTCGCTCACTTCCTCGAATAAGGCGACCACGCGTTCTTTATGCTGACGGATGGAGCGAAGCGTGAGCTCAGGCATGGACTGCTCCGAGGTTTCAAAAACTGTCCCGCTGATGAAAAGTTCGGGATCATCGCTACGGATATCGAGAATCACTTCCCCGCGCAGTCCGTGTGCGGGGCCAATCAGTGCTGCCGTCATAAGCATGGGAAAGTCCTTGTCATAGGAACGACAAACGGGGACCTGATCGAGCCAGGTCCCCGTTTGAGATCACTGCGTTGTCACTCGCGGTCGGTGTCAACAACATCAACGCGAACACTCCCTCGCGGGGAGAGTGCGTTGACCACCGTGCGCAGCGCACGAGCCGTGCGACCGCCACGACCGATGACACGTCCCAGATCCTCCGGGTTCACGCGAACCTCAAGCATCTGCCCGCGACGCATGGAACGGGATGAAACCCGCACGTCTTCGGGGTGGTCAACAATTCCGCTGACCAGGTGTTCGAGTGCATCAGCAAGCATAATCAGGCTTCCTCGCCGGCTTCTTCTTCAGCCTTGGGCTCTTCTGCAGCTTCTTCAGCGGCAGCAGCCTGTGCGGCTTCTTCTTCAGCCTTGCGAGCAGCTTCTTCCTCAGCCTTCTTGGCGGAGGCGTCTGCCTTTGCGCTTTTCAGCAGCGGCTTCGGCGTCCTTGATGGCCTGAGCAGCAGCGGCTGCCTTGTCGGCATCTGCGTACTGAACGCGGGACACTGCGTCAGCCTTGCCATTGAAGCGAGCGATATCGCCGGTCAAGACGAGCAGGTTACGAACCTGGTCCGAGGGCTGTGCGCCCACGCCGAGCCAGTACTGCACGCGGTCAGACTTGATCTCGATGGTCGAGGGGTTCGGGGTCGGATCGTACAGACCGACCTCTTCGATGACGCGGCCGTCACGCTTCTTGCGCGAGTCGACGACAACGACACGGTAAACGGGTGCATGGATCTTGCCCATGCGCTTCAAACGAATGCGAACTGCCACTGTTGTGGTCACTCCTGTTTCAAATCGGTGTGGGACAGACATACGTCAGGTAGGGAAACACAGACGATGATCATCCCGGGACGCGACGAACTCAGATGAGAGGGCTCTTCGCACGTCGAGTACAGCGAACAATTATGCCAGTAATAAAGGGTTATTCCAAGCCGATTGGCATAAAGACTTCAATCCTGGCGGTGGTCTTCATCACCGCCAGGATTGAATCCGAGCCTACACCGAGGCGACAAGCATTCCTTCGCGGCAAATCTGCGTCGGATGAAGAAGAGCGTCAACCGAGCGCGAGGGACATTGCTCATAAATCATCAGATCTGCGATACCGCCAAGAAAACCCGCAGTGGATTTCAGATACTGTCGAGCCTTGAGCGTTGCACGAGAAAGGATCTCATCGGCTGGAACTCCCAAGTTGGCCCATGCGTCAAGTTCACTGCGAATACTCCCGGGCTCTTGATAACCGCCGGTATCACTTGCCGGCAAAATCGTTATCCCCGAGTCGAAAAGAAGCTGCGCCTGTTCATATCGATTCTTCGATAGTCCCATCATCGTCGCCGAGTAACGCGGATACTTGATGCGGCTTTGCTCAGCAAACTCCCCAAAAAGCTCGCGTTGCAGCATAGTGACTGACACTGCTACGCCCCGGGAACATGCCTCAGCAATCTGGTCTCGATCCATTCCGCTGGCGTGCTCGATATTGTCCACTCCAGCTTCTAAGAGATCATCAATGACGCGATGAGAAAAGGCGTGAACAGCGACGCGGCCACCTGACTCGTGCACCGCCGCGACGGCCTCGACAAGCGCACCGCGAGGCCACAAAGGCTCAAGATCCGCGTCCCTTCCCCTACTGCGATCGATCCAGTCCCCCACGATCTTCACCCAGCCGTCGCCACGTGCCAGTTCTTCAAGCGCAACCGCAGTAAGATCCCTGGCATCCTCAACCTCGCGAGCAAGGCCTCGAATATAGCGCTTGGGGCGAGCGATGTGACGACCGCATCGAATAAGGACTGGTAGACCAGCCTCGCCTTGAACCCACGAGGTATCGACGGGAGAACCGCAATCACGTAGAAGTGTCACGCCCGCACTGAGCTCAGTGCGAAGCTGTCCACGCTGTTCATCTGCACTCAGAACGCGGGCACCGTGACCGACACCGATGTGACAGTGCGCATCGACGAGGCCGGGGGTCGCCCACCCGCGTACAACCTGTGCTCCTCGCGGAATAGTATCAACGGACGAAATGACCGGAGCAAGGGCCCACACACCGCGAACCCAACCCGATTCGGTCAATAAGTGCCCGTCAAAATACATCAGGAACGGCCGAGCATTCGACGGATATCTTCGGGAAGATCATCCAAAGTCGGGCGAGGGCCTTCTTGCGGGGCCTCGCTCACACCAAAAGCCGAACCCGAGGGCGCACTCGAACGCTGTTCGGGAGGAAGTAGGGCCTCGAGTTCTTGTTGACGACGCTTTGCAGGGTTACCACTACGTGCCTTCTTTGGCCACGCGTGCTCGCTGAGCACGGTCCTTACGAGCTTGCGCCTTCTGCTTTGCTTTTCCGCCGCTTCCGGGCATGGATCCCATTCCGGGCATTCCTCCCGGTCCCATCTGACCCATTTGCCCCATCATGGTCTTCGCAGCTTCAAAACGCTTGACCAGATTATTGACCTCAGCAACCGTGACGCCAGAACCGCGAGCAATACGAGCACGACGTGAGCCGTTGAGAATCGAAACATCTGCGCGTTCGGCGGGCGTCATCGAGCGAACAATCGCCTCGACGCGGTTCACCTCGCGTTCATCGAAGTTCTCAAGCTGATCACGCATCTGGGCCATTCCGGGAATCATTCCCAGAACCTTCTTCATTGAACCCAGCTTGCGGACCTGTTGGAGCTGGCTGAGGAAGTCGTCCAAGGTGAGTTCACCGGACATGGCCTTCTTGGCCATCTTCTCTGCTTCTTCAGCATCGAGGCGCTTTTCTGCCTGCTCGATGAGCGTCATGATGTCGCCCATATCGAGGATACGGCTGGCCATGCGATCTGCATGGAAACGCTCGAAGTCATCCAAGCCTTCGCCCGTTGAAGCAAAGAGGATGGGCGCACCCGTCACGCCTCGGACAGAGAGCGCAGCACCGCCTCGGGCATCACCATCGAGTTTGGAAAGAACAACGCCCGTAAAGCCCACACCGTCACGGAAAGCAGTCGCCGTATTAACAGCGTCCTGACCGATCATCGCGTCTAGGACAAACATGACTTCGTGGGGGTTGACGGCCTCGCGAATGGCAATGGCCTGGGCCATCATTTCTTCGTCAACGCCCAAGCGACCCGCGGTATCAACGATCACAACGTTGATGCCGTTCGTAATCGCATAGTCAAGGCCCGAGCGAGCTACTTGAACCGGATCGCCGACACCATTACCGGGCTGTGGCGCCCACACCTGAACGCCCGCACGCTCACCAACGATTTGCAGCTGACCAACCGCATTGGGGCGCTGGAGGTCCGAAGCAACGAGCAAGACAGACTTGCCTTCTTCGCGCAGCCACTTTCCAAGCTTTCCGGCCAAAGTCGTCTTACCTGCACCCTGCAAACCAGCGAGCATGAAGACTGTGGGGCCACGCTGAGCGAAGTGGAGTTCTCGGGTTTCGCCACCAAGAATCTCGACCAGTTCGTCGTGAACGATTCGAACGACTTGCTGACCAGGATTGAGGGCACGAGAGCGGGCCGCTCCATAGGCCTTCTGGCGGACCTGCGTCGTGAACTCGCGAACAACGGGCAGCGCGACGTCGGCGTCCAAGAGTGCGCGTCGAATCTCGCTGATGGTCTGATCAACATCAGACTCGGTCAATACACCGCGCGAACGCAGCCTCTTAAAAGACGCTGTCAAACGATCAGACAGATCCGAGAAAGCCACTGTGACTACTCCTCACGAGCACAAAAATACAGAACCAGGTTTTAAGGGTAGTGGGTTCTAGCCCACGATCGCATCAACAAACGAGTTCGGGTCGAAAGGTGCGAGGTCGTCTGGGCCTTCTCCAAGCCCGACAAACTTCACAGGAACGCCCAGAGTGCGCTGGACAGAAACGACGATTCCGCCCTTCGCTGAGCCATCAAGCTTCGACAAGACAATGCCCGTTACCCCTGCAACCTCAGCAAACACTTCTGCCTGTCGCAAGCCGTTTTGACCGGTAGTTGCGTCCAAGACCAAGAGAACTTCGCTCACGGGCGCGTGCTTTTCCATCACGCGCTTAACCTTTGCCAAGTTCATCCATGAGCGCAGACTTCGTTTGAAGTCGACCAGCCGTATCCACCATGACGATGTCACAGCCTCGACGAATGCCTTCTTCAACCGATTCAAAAGCAACTGATGCGGGATCCGCTCCCTCACGCTCAGAACGGACAACGTCCACACCCACGCGACTTCCCCAGGTTTCAAGCTGATCGGCAGCAGCTGCACGGAAAGTATCAGCCGCACCAAGGAGAACTTCGTGTCCTTCGGCGCGGAAAATACGCGCCATCTTTCCGGTCGTCGTGGTCTTACCAGTACCGTTCACGCCCACCATCAAAATCGTTGCGGGGACCCGAACACCGTCAGCCTCGCGAACATTAAGGTTGACGGAGCGGTCCATGTCTGGCCCAACAAGCTTGAGCAGTTCTTCGCGCAAGAGAGCACGAACGACCTGCGGATCCGAGGTATTTTCAACCTTGACGCGTGTACGGAGCGCCTCCATGAGCTCTTCGGTTGCGTCCAATCCCAAGTCCGCGATCAGCAGGGAGTCTTCAATCTCTTCCCAATCGGTAGCCGATAGGTCTCCCCTAGACAGAAGGGAAAGTAGGGATTTGCCCAGCGCACCGGAGCGCGCCAGACGCGCACGGAGGCGTCCCATGCGCGAAGGAATCGACTCGGGAACCTCAACTTCTTTTGGGCAGGTTCTTCTTCCGAGGCCGAGGCAGGCTCAACGCTCGCGTCCCCCTCCGCAGCGGTCTCTTCGCCGGCAATCGGGCCGGCGCGAATCTGATCGGAGTCGCCCGCCTCGCTTTCACGGGGTTCTTCAGGCGCGGCCTCGGCAGGCACCTGTGTAGGCGTAGCGGGAGGAAGCTGGGCATCCTTCGGCTTACGCGAGCGCGTGAAGGCAAGAATCGCACCAACGAGCACAAAAATGACTCCCACCAAAATGATGGGCGCCACCGGGTTATGAACAAAATCCATGAGAGCCTGCATGGGTCAATCTTTCCTCAGGTCTTCCTTTTTAGGCTTTTTCTGTCGGCGCAACGTCGCTGGAGGCACCGCTTTGCGATTCGCCTTGCTGGCGAGAGGCAGACTTCGCGTGAGAGCCTCGACGGCTTGCAATGTCTTCAATACGTTCGGTCATTGCTTCAACAGCCTCGAAACCAGGGAGGCCATCGGCAACCATGTAACCGCGAGAACTACGAGAGCTATCAAGCACGTTTCTCATATTCTCTTCACGGACGCTGATCTCGGGAATCTGGGTCGGAATCTCTTGGCTGGATTGACTCTTCAAATGGTCTTTCCATTGATCAGCACTACGCCTGTGCAGGGCGAAGCCCAAGATGACCGCTGAGGCAATAGCAAGCATGACGATCATGGTGACGATGTAGACCGCAATTCCTTCAATCATGTCTTAACTTTCCCATCAGTGACGCAGCTATGCCAAGTGCACGCCCTATTCATTCAGGCGTTGAGAGACCACGCGAGTCACACCGTCCCTCATGGTGACGCCGTACAGAGCGTCAGCGATTTCCATTGTTCGCTTCTGGTGTGTAATCACAATCAGCTGCGAGGTCGCGCGCAATTCTTTGAGATCTCCAGCAGGCGCGAGAGATTAATGTCATCTAGAGCTGCCTCAACCTCGTCCATCACGTAGAAGGGAGAGGGACGAGCCTTAAAGATCGCAACGAGGAAAGCTAAGGCAGCAAGAGAACGCTCGCCGCCAGAGAGAAGTGAGAGGCGTTTGACTTTCTTGCCGGCAGGTCGGGCCTCAATTTCGATCCCCGTATCGAGCATCGAATCGGGATCAGTCAAGACAAGATGGCCCTCTCCACCTGGGAAGAGAACATTGAAAGTGTGTTCAAAATGCTTCGCTGTATCCTTCCATGCTTCTTCGAAGGCTTCTTGAACCAGGCGATCAACATCTTCGACGATATGGAGAAGATCTGCCTTAGATTTTTTGAGGTCGTGTACTTGGGCGACGAGGAATTCGTGCCGCTTAGCCAAAGCCGCATGTTCTTCCAAAGCAAGAGGATTGACACGGCCCAGTTTCTCGAGTTCTTTGAGGGCTTGGTCAAGGACCTTGACCTGTTCTTCGCGCACATAGGGCCGTGAAGGCATGGAATCTTCTATTTCTTGGGCAGGCAGTCCTTCCTCATTCGAATCAACGTCCTCTGGACTGATCTGGTTGAGTGCGTCCTCGGTGAGGATGGGAACTAGGTTATGCGGACCATAGTGTTCGATGAGGTCATCTGCTTCCATGGAGATTTCCTCCAAAGAACGCCCCTCAAAGTTGCTCGACACGCATCCGTAATTCCGCGCGCAGAATCTGAGCCTGTTGGGAGGCAAGAGTGAGCTCAGAAATTTGAGCGCGAACGGCATCGAGTTGAGCGCGAACTCCCGCGAGTTTCTCCGAGTCTTCACGCCGTGCCACTTCGATGGCGTCGCGGCGTCCCTTTGCTGCGGCAACTGCCCTTTGCGCATATTCGAAGCCCCGCTGTGCCTCTTCTAGAACGCTTTGAGCACGTGCGAGTTCACGCTTGCGGCGTTCTTCCCTGCGCTGGTAGGCAATCCTTTCCTCGCGACTACGGGCAGCGGCCTGTCGAAGATTACGGGCGCGCGAGGCTGCGCCTCGTGATTCTTCTTCTGCTGCACGCAAAGCAAGGCGCGCCTGCGTCTCTTCTTCCCGTGCCGCGCGCGCTGCAGCTGCGCGTTCTTCGGCGAGCCGAGTCGCGGCCTCGAGATCAACATCGGGAGCTTCAAGTGCGCCGGTTCGCGCACGTTCCTGCGCATTTTCGTGGGCAATGCGCGCGTGTTCAAGTTGTTCTTCGGCGCGTTTCAGGGTCTCTTCGGCACGCGTTGTTTCCGCGTGAGCGGCACGAGCGCCGCTGTGAACGCGAGCCGCCTCCTGTGCGATCTTCGCTTGACGCGCGTCCTCTTCACGAAGCGCCTTGAGTGCGTCATTTGCTCCACGCACAGCTTGGTCCAGAGCAGCATTGGCTTCACTCAGTTGCTCTGGGCATCGCTTTCCCGCTTTAATGCTTCCGCAGCAGCCGCCGCTGCTTCCTCGTACTGTGCCCGCAAGGCAAGGGGCGAAGCGCTCTCTTCCCCCGCTACCAGCACGGATGAATTCGTCACGAGGTCCCCGCGCACGGTTGCCACGCACTCAATTTCTGGGCGGGCAATAGCGATTCGCGCTTCTTCAATGGTCTGCGACACCCACGCACCGTCAAGGAGCACATCGAGGAGAGCAGAAAAACGCTCCGAGGTGACGGCGTCTCTGGCCCATTTGCCCGGAATTCCCTCAAGTGGGGACGGCTTGCGGTGAGTCGCCGCGCAATCTGCGATGAGGAAACGGACTTGTCCCTGGCCACGCTCGTCGGCATCGCGAACGTTCTCCCACGCGTGCTCGTGTGTATCCATCACCAAGGCGTCCGAGAAGGGGAAAAGCAGCTGGGCAATTGCATTCTCATATCCGGCATCGACATGGACGCCACTGGGCAGATCACCCATCGATCCCTTGGCTTCCATAAACGAGGCGGTACCGTCGCTGGGAGTGAGAGTTTGAGCGAGCGCATCGCGGCGCGCTTCCCAACGTGCGCGTTCAGCTCGAGCGTCGCGTTCACGTGCAAGCAGCGCATCGACCTTCTCGCGTGCTTCTTCTCGAGTTTTTTGTGCAGCGTTGAGCGCTTTCGAGGCGAGTGAATCGTTGCTGGGATGATCTTCCGAATAGGCTTGCGCCTCCTGAGCCGCCTTCGCCTCACGCTCTCGGGCCGCGTCTACCTGGGTCTTTGCGCGCTTTGCTTCCGCCTGAGCGGCATCAAAGCGTGACGATGCCGAGGCAAGCCCCGCACTGAGGCGCGCACTGGCCTCGCGATAGTCGGCGAGAAGTCGGTTTGCTTGCGCCAAGGCACGCTGGGCCTCGTCATCGAGGCGTTCGGCTTCGCCGCGAAGACGGAGAGCCTCGTCGACTCGACTCTGGGCGCTTTGAACTCGTTGAAGAATCTGTGCATCCTCGTGGCTGGCGGCTTGCGCACGTTCATCCAAGGATGCGGGGTCTTCGGTTTGAGGTGCCAATTCCGGTTGGGAATGAGTCAACACGCGCTCGCGAGCAATCGTCATGGTGGCATCGAGACGCTGGGCAATTGCGGTGAGCGATTGCCATTCTTCCATTGCCTGTGCGACCTGCGGGTGCCGGAGGCGCTCCTCTTCTTCCAGGCGTCGAATATCGGCGCTCCTGAGTGTTTCTTCTTCTTGCAGGTGTGCTAGGCGCTCATGCTGGACGTCAGCATCATCAGATCCGCGCTGAAGCCGATCTCGAGCAATCACCAGATCATCGGCAAGAAGACGCGCTTTTGCGTCGCGTACACGCGCCTGAATGAGCGAGGCTCGACGTGCGATCTTCGCTTGGCGCGCAAGAGGACGCAGCTGACGCTCGATTTCTGAAGTGAGGTCGAGGACCCGGACCAAGTTTTGATCCATATCCCCAAGTTTTTTCAATGCGCGTTCTTTTCGCCTGCGGTGCTTGAGAACCCCCGCAGCCTCTTCAATGAAACCGCGACGTTCTTCCGGCGTTGACGACAAGATCGTGTCGAGCTGCCCTTGCCCGACAATGACGTGCATTTGACGGCCCATACCGGTATCAGAAAGCAATTCTTGGATATCCAGGAGCCTGGCCGGAGTTCCATTAATTGCGTATTCGCTGCCACCGCCTCGGAAAAGAGTGCGACTGATGGTGACTTCGGAGTAGTCGATGGGAAGGAGACCGTCACTGTTGTCGATGGTTAAGTCGACCTGTGCTCGTCCCAAAGGTGCGCGGCCCGAGGTTCCGGCAAAAATGACGTCGGCCATATTCGCGCCGCGAAGCGTTTTTACACCTTGCTCACCCATCACCCACGCTAAAGCGTCGACGACATTGGACTTTCCAGAACCATTCGGACCAACCACACAGGTAATCCCGGGTTCCAGGCGTAGAGTCGTTGCACTTGCGAAGGATTTGAATCCTCTCAGTGAAAGTGTTTTAAGGTGCACGAATCTAAGCCTAAGCTTCCTGAAGATATTCAGCAGAATTTCGATCAACTTCCGTGTCCTTGGAGCATTTCCCGGACGCATCGCATTGCTTCTTCGCGCTCGAGGCCCTGCGCGCGGACATGGATGTGCTGGCCCTGGCGAACCCCCAAGGACATGAGCTCCAAAACAGAGGAGGCATCAACATCATTGATCCAGACCTGCGCATCCATTGGAGCAAGAGCTCGGACAAGAAGTGCAGCAGGACGGGCATGCAGGCCAGCAGGGTCACTGACTGTCATTTCTTCTTCAAGAATCTGCTGCGAGGTAATTTCAAAAACTCGGGAAGAAGATGGCTCCAGAACAACACTCGTGATTTGCGCAATTTCAGTGCGGGCGCGCTCCGCCAAGTCAATGGCGCTTTGACAGGCAGCAACCGCGACTTGGGCAAGCCCGCTACCACCGTGGGCTGCGACCGCAGCAGCAACCGTCCCCTCGACCAAGGGGGCAGTCACGCACATGCAATCGTTCGGGTTACCGCGTAGCTCAAGGACGGTCTGGGCGACCATGGTCGAAGAACCCAAGTCTGTCAGAAGAAGCACACCGCGCCGACACGAGTCGCTACCGGGCTTATGAACGCGTGCGAGCGCTCGATCAAGGGCATCTTCGACCTTGTTCATAGACGTGCCTAAACCGCCAGTATCCTCCCCCGCAGCAATCTCGAAATGGATGTCGGGAGCCATTTGAGAGGCAAGTTCAACAACGCCTTCAGCAAGTTCCTGACTGTGCGAGATGATCACGAATGCAACACACGCCATTGTTATGTCCTAATCGTCGGCGGCAGCGCGGGCTGCCTGCATGATGATGATTGCTGAAGAAACAGCCCCCGGATCCACGTGTCCGATCGAGCGTTCTCCAAGATAAGACGCACGTCCTTTGAGCGCCTTCATCCCCTCGGTCAGTGCAGCTCCACGCTGCGCGGCATGCGCAGCGGCTTGCAGTACCTCGTTAACGTTTTTTCCTTGCGAGGCCAATTCTCGTGCGATTTGGGCCGCGGGAAGCCATGCGTCGAGCATGGTTTTATCGCCAGCACTTGCATTACCGCGCTGTGAAATTCCTTCGGCAATAGCCTCATACAAGACTGCGATCGCCTCACTGTCCGGACAATCTGAATTCTGCGCAAGGGCACGGCCACCTCTGAGAAAACCAGTGCCGTATAGGGGCCCGGAGGCACCCCCAACATGAGTCATCAGAGTCTTCGCAACCAAGGTGAGTCCTTCGCACAGCGAATTCCACTCGGAATCTGCGAGGGCGTTCTCAACCTGGGTGAAACCACGTGTGATGTTCGTACCGTGGTCACCGTCACCGATTTGACGGTCAAGTTCGGTCAGGCGTTCTTCTTCGCGAAGCAAGGAGGCTGCGCACAGGCGCATCCACTGGTTAAACCACTGTGTGTTGATGGTGTTCATTTCATTCACTCCATGCGGGGGCAAGGGTCGGAGCATCATAAAGGGTAAGGATATCCGGACGCGCGCGCATTAAGGTCAGCGACAGACCGTCCATATCGTCACTGGTGACAAAACGCCCACTCTTCATACGAGCGATAGTTTCGCCAGTGCAACGTGCATATTCTTCTATTGCGGAGCACGCATATTTCAGGTCTTCCTCAGGGGCAGACCCCAAGTTATTCACCAGAACGATCACTTCTTCGCTGCCTGGAGGAAGTTGGCTAAAAACTTCCTGAACAGCTTGAAAAATAACCTCGGAGCGCGTCGAATACGGAAGCGTTGAAACGCCCTTTTCTCCGTGGATTCCAACTCCCATTTCGGCATGCCCTTTGGCAAGATCGAAGGAGAGCTTTCCGTCGGGCGTTGTAGGGGCACGGAAACAAATCCCATAGCTGACGATCGTCTGTTCAATTTCGGCTGCAACCTGGCCAAGCTCCTCGCTTGTCATTGCAAGCGAGGCACCGGCACCAAGAATTTTCTCGTAAAGGAGTGTGCCTGCAATCCCGCGCGCTCCTTGCGAAACCCCGCGAGTTGCTAGATCGTCATGAACGTATACCAACGTACAGGCAACGCCCGTGTCTTCAAGAAGCTCCACTGCCAGTTGAAAATTGAGCACATCCCCGGTGTAGTTCTTGACGATAGCAAGGACTTCTTCCGCAGGGGTCTCTTCGATCATTCGAGTGATGAGCTGAGCAATATCCGGGGCAGAAGGCGCAGTAAAGTGTTCTCCGGTCGCGCAGCCACTGAGCATCCCTTGGCCAAGGAAGCCCGAATCCATGGGTTCATGTCCCCCGCCACCACCAGATATCACGGCGACAGGAACAGAGGGTGATGAGCTCACGGCAAGCTCTGTGCGCGAGTGAGTCAACCCTATCTACCCCCTGAGCTGGATTTACTCAAAATCATGCCATGCTCGCAGTGAAATTACTAGGGGCGAATTCCCATGAGACGCAGGACTTCTCCAGCTAAGAGAACCGAACCAAAAACAACAACGCCGGTTGCGGGGGCGCTCTCATCCCCGGCCTCGCCAAGGTTAACAGCAGCGGCAATTGCTTCGAGGATATCTTCGTGGACTTCCACGCGGTCTTCCCCGAAAACATCGCGCGCAATTTCGGCAATTTCTTCGGCCGGCTTTGCGCGCACTCCGGGCATCTGTGTGACCACGAGGGAATCAAGATAGGGCTCAACCTCGCCGAGCACTCCTTCGATATCCTTATCCCCCATCCCCGAATAGACGCCAACAATGCGTTCAAAGTCGAAGGCCTCGGAAATGGATTCACCCAGGGTGTGTGCACCGGCAGGATTGTGCGCAGCGTCAACAATAATCGTCGGCGAGTGGCGCACAACTTGAAGGCGTCCCGGAGAAGTAGCAGCAAGCATTCCGGCCTCGACAAGGCGAGCATCCAGCGCCCGCCCGCCCATGAAGGCCTCGACGGCTGCGATCGCAGCTGCAGCATTATTCGCCTGGTAGCTACCAAATAGGGGAACGAAAACGTCCTCATAGACCGCTGCAGGGGTGCGGACGGTAATCATTTGCCCGCCGACCCCAAGCTGGCGATCAAGGACTTCAAAGTCTCGACCTTCAAGGCGGACAATTGCATCGACGCTGGCCGCACGTTCTTCGATCACCCGCAAGGCTTCTTCCTCTTGGCGGGCAACGATCACGATCTGACCGGGCTTGATGATTCCTGCCTTTTCTTCTGCGATCTCGCGAATGGTCGATCCAAGCCACTTTTCATGGTCGATCGCAATGGGCATGATGACGCTGACTCCGGCATCGATCACGTTCGTCGCGTCCCATCTACCTCCCATTCCGACTTCGACGACGGCAGCATCGACGGGGTGATCAGCAAAGGCTGCGAAAGCCATAACAGTGAAGACTTCAAAGAATGACAGACGGGTTCCATCTGTTTCGGCGTGAGCACGATCAACCATTTCGATATAGGGAGCAATATCGTCCCACGTGCGCACAAATTCTTCTGCAGAGATCGATTCTTGCTCGATGGTGATTCTCTCGCGAACATCAACGAGGTGCGGAGAGGTGAATCGCCCGGTTCGCACGCCGCTTGCCGCTAAAAGCGCGTCAATCATACGCGTTGTTGAGGTCTTACCATTCGTGCCGGTGATGTGCACGCTCGGATAGCTATTTTGGGGATCTCCCAAGATATCGAGCGTTTCTTTCACACGATCCAAGGTCGGCTGAACCTGATGTTCAGGGACCCTCGCGATGATTTCTTGGTAGATTTCCTCAACGCGGGCTTCAAGTCGCGCGCTGTGGGCAGCATCCGAAAGAGCTTCGCGGTGTGCGTCTTCTGCGCGGCGCTCGGCAAGTTCTTCTTCCCAGTCTTCTCCCCACTGGGAGTAGTCGCCTTCAAGTTCGGCGAGGATCGAAGGATCTGGACCTAGGAGCATGGAGTTCAGCGCCAGCGCTTCGAGGGCAAGATCGCGTTCGTCGGGCTCACTATCTGCTGACTCATTATCGAAGTCCTCTTCGTCGACGCGGTCAGCTTCTTCGAGGTAGGGAATGAGGTCAGCTGGAATTGTCCCCGGACGCTGCTCTTCTTGCGAAGCGGGAGCGGCTTGCTCTGCCTCGTCATGCGAATGATGCGCGAAGAATGATTCCCCGGTCATGAGTCCTCCCTAAGTTGAGCTGGGCCTATTCTATCGACGAGGCCATGGGGGCGCCGCGTTTGTGGGTATCGTTGCGTGGATGGGAAGGAAGAGATTTCACCCAGATGCGTGCTGGAACGTAGACTGAGACCACTTAATCGTTAAACGAGGGAGATGTGCGAGGAGCTTATGTCTGATTTTCCACCAAATTCCGGATACCCAGCTCCCCAGGGCCCTCCTCAAATCCCTCAAGGCGGAGCCTACCCGCAGCCACAAGCTCCTTATCAGGCTCCTCAAGCTCCGTATGTCGAACCTGAGAAGAACCCCAGTTCAAAGGGGCCGATCATCGCATGGATTGCGGTACTGACCGTTCTTGCATTGGTTGTTGTCTTTTTCTTGTGGCACACGTCCGGCCGCGGTACCTCACCGTCGCCAAGTCCAAGTGCCCCTGATCCCTCGTCTTTCTCATCTGCCACTCCCAATCCGAACCCTTCACAGTCCGTCGATGATGGGATCGATGAAGAAACCATTTCGGGGAGCCGCGGTGCGTGCTGGAGCGAGGCTACCAAGTCTGGGAAGGTGGACGCCGTCAAGGAGATTAAAACAAAGTCAGTGCACTTTGAAGGAAAGTTCGGCAACGGCGACATGAAGTACACGTACACGGGCACCTTGACCGGCTACGCAAAGGGTTCATCTTCAACGAGCAGCTTCGAGATCGTCTGCAGCGTTGTTCACACTCAATCAAGTAACACGTTCAATGTTGTAGGAGATGTGGGTCTTACGCCGCTTGCCGATCCTTCACAATCTTCTTCGCCGGCTCCGACACCGACTAGGAAGTTCCACGATGATGACATCGATGAGAAAACATGGATGATCATCTTTGAAAAGTGCTCAAACGCTTCCACGCAATCTATTCGTGACGATTACAAAGTCATGGCAGTGTCAATCGATTACCTCAAGAAAACCGCGACGTTGAGTAATGGCAACGAGGAGTACGAGCTGACTGGAAAAGTTCATGCAGAACGTAAGTACAAGGAATCTACCGATTTCTCTTCAAGCCTCTTCCAAATGAAGTGCACCGCTACTCATATGAAGGCAGATGATTCATATGACGTGAAGGCAGAGATTGACCCGAATCCGATCCAATGAACGAGGAACTCATGTCTGATTTCTCCCCCACCCCGGGCTACCCGGCTCCCCAAGGTAGCCCGCAGTTCCCCCAAGGAAGCGTGTATCCACCGCCTCAGGGACAATATCCCTCCCCGCAAACGCCGAACCCACTACCGGCAACTTCAAAGGGCATCATCAAGCTCATTGTCTGGATTTCAGTTGTCGTTGCCCTTCTCGCGGTCGCAGCCCTCTTCGCCTGGCGAGCTTTAACTCCGGGAACATCTCCGACCCCAACCCCGGTATCACCGTCATCGAATGCCACTGCTTCTTCTAACACCGAAGAAAAAGTTGACGACTTCATCGGACAAAGTGTGGTTACTAACTGCAGGATCGGCGTGTTAAACACCTCTCGGTTCCCCAAGTTCGAGGGAATTAGGGCGCTGACGATCAAAGAAATCGGACGCTACGGTGATGTCGGCACCCAATACATGATGACCGGTATAGTTTCAGGATCAAGCGAATCCAATGCGATAGAAACCTATCGAATGACGTGTACCACTGTTGTGGCAGACGAACCAGCTAAGGTCGAGCTCGGCTTTGTCTTCGATACCACCAGCGTAGAGATTGAACCCAAGCCCGTTTCAACCCCCGCTGTCTCAGATAGTTCAACTCCGACACCCGTTGTTAAGAAGACCCCATGACTGATTTCACGCCTCACCCCGAATCCCCTCATCCCCAGGAAGCACCACAGTTTCCACAAGGCGGAGCATACCCGCCGTTCCAGGGACAATACCAGCCCCAGCAATCCCCATATCCCGCCCCTCCAAAGCCCCCAGTAAATAGAGGGCCGCTCATGATCTGGGTTGCGATTGTTGCAGTCCTGGCGTTGATTGCCGTCTTCTTCTTGTGGCGCAGTTCCACACCTCAGGTGGCACCGACTCCTGCGCCGACATCTGCGTCGCCTGTTCCAAGCGAACCAACGTCAAGTGCGTCCCAGTCGGCTTCTCCAACGAAGAAAAAGACTTCTGCTACGCCGACACCTACTCGTTTCCCCGGCATCGACTACAACACGGCGATTCTCGTTCAGAATAGCTGCACCGATGCCATTAAACAGAATGTTGACCAGAAGTACGACCGAACCGAAATCAAAGACATGCATAGGTCGGAGACTCCGAATGGAGACATGAATTTCCTTGTTTCGGTCTCCGGATACAAAGGCGATACTCAGTACCTTCTTGAGTGCAAGGTCGCTCACCCCGAGGTGGAGTGAAATCTGGGCAACGGAAGAGATCACTG
>BNJU01004898.1_pt1 | contig 73460 bp, 100 predicted proteins | sample 8539281 | NCBI WGS metagenome assembly BNJU01 (sample SAMD00202456, study PRJDB9452) | human saliva metagenome | isolation source: human saliva | place: Japan
CAGCCGTTCCTGAATGCCGTAACGGATGATTTGGTACCATGGTACGAACCAATCATGTGACCGGTGCATTCCTGATTTTAAATGCAGCGGATGACTTAAAAGATGGGATGGAATCCGGACAGTACCAGGATAAGCGGACTGTATTTTCGTGATTTGGATCCGGGTCAAACCCAGTTCTCAGAACTTGAATCTTCTGATAGAACGCTCCCCTTTCTGGTGGTTCCGGAACAAACAAATGACTACGACTTAGGTATACCAGTTTCCAATTTGGAAAGGCAGAATCTATTATGATTTCCTTTATCAGCCCACAAGAAGCCTGCTTCCACTATGATGAGAAAGGTTGGCTGGGAGGATTTGGGATACTGGGTAGACCCTATACGCTCTTTGGTGAAGACAGACAGGCAATTGCCTGGTGCCTCTTCGCCTTTCCGACTATATACAGTGTCCACAGGAGTGGGTATGCTCATAAGCTATTTGAACAGTAACCTTCGGAGAAGGAATTGGACAATGTGGAACCGCATCTTATTTTATGAGTATTGAAAAAATGGGTTCGGATATGTAAGTGACAGCACCTATCAGGAATTGATTCATTCGAATCCATGGAAACAACGATGAGGACGATATTGATTTGGGGAAACCGACGGAGTGAGAGAGGGATACCTATGCCTACAGTATTCCTTTGCAGTTTTCTCGACAAATGGACCCTTTGCGGTTGGAATGGAGACTTGGCGCCAGGGTTCCTATAGACGATGAATCGCTTTGCCGATGGGAATGTTTTATGTTATGGGCGTGACCGTCATTTTTAACGATTTTAATCGGTTGTTGGGTGAATCTGTTCATTTCTATTTTCCTGCAGAAGCCGATTAAGCGGTGGCTTCCGGAGGTTAGGAAAACAAGCCCAATGAAAAGTGCTCTTAAAGAAAACAGGAATCTTGAAATTGATCAAATGTCGGAGCGTTGGAAGATCTTTCCGTGCGTCTTTTGAAAGAGCAGGAAAATCTGCAGTATGAAGAGATCATGACTTCTGTCCGACCTGTATAACAGAAGAGCTTTCGGGCGACTGGTTCGGGAACTCCTGGACCATCATGGGCAAATGCTACAGGTGCTTATATCGTGGACCTTGATAATCTGAAGACTGGTCAATGACAGCTTCGGACATGGTACCGGAGATAAGTATATCCGTTGTGCATCGGATGCGCCACGCGTGAAGACGTGGGCTCAGCGAATGGTTAACTCCAATATTTCGGAGATGAATTAATATTTTATTTGATGAGGATGGAAATCAAGTAAAATTAACAGCCTGATTGAAAAACTGCAGAAAACGATAGATGGCTTTATCGTGCTTCGGACGGAACAGGGAACCGCTAGCAACTTTCGGCGGTGTCAGCTGGTATCCTGATGGCGGAGTAACGGATGAGCTACGAAGAATGCGGATTATAGAGTACCATTATAAAGAGGCGACAAAATCTCATTTCCGTGTATGAGAACCCGAGCAACGGATCTTGGAAAAGAAAAGATGAGGGGAAAATAAGAGCGTTGAGAAGCCTGATAAACACGTTGAAGCAAGCCGAAGATCAACAAGAGCAAGCTGCAGAAGATAATTTAACAAAGGGCAGGCACAAGAAGATAATTCAACGAGCAGGCTACAGAAGAAGTTCAACAAAGGCAGAAGCACAGAGAAAATAAAGAAAAGGAATTACAAAGAAAAAGAAAGGACTAAAACGGCAGAACAAGGATTCCCTGTCGGAAAAGCATATAGAGGACAGTGCCGGAAAATGGAAGCATATTCCGTTTCCAACAATAATATAGTTGCGGCCAGGAAAAGAAATTCGAGGTCCGTGATTTCCGCTAAAAATCGAAACATTTCGAAAACAATACACTAAAGCAGGGCAAAGCTTGCGGAGGAACCTTTGAATGCTGTACCGCTTTCGGTGTATTTTTTGAAATAAAATAAAGGGTAAAAAGCGCGTGAGCATTGTCCCCAATATGCAAAGAAGAATCGTGATGATTTGCCATACTGTCATAGAATGACCTTTCTCTCTATATCTATTTCTACTGCTTTTCCAACTTCGTCCCAACAGTAGCAAAAACCATGGTTATCCGAGCATGGCAGGAAGAATGAAATTTTTCTCTTTAAAAACAAGTAGAGATGATGGAACGGAAAGACCAAGGAAGGAAGAAAAAATGATTTTTTCTTTCAAGAACTAGTCCATAAAATCACGGCAAGAGGCGGTCACAAGTCAATTCCTTCGTGGAAAAGGAAGAACATTCCGAAGTGTTCGATACAGGAACCGATGACCCAATAGCTTTGATTTAGAAGGGTAGGCAAAACATGAACCATTCCGGGTCTGTGTCCTCGGAATCTCTGCGCGTTGATACTGAAGTTTCATCCCGAAGATAAGATAGAAGCGCTGGCCGGGCACGGAAATTTGTCCAGCATATTATGCCAGAACAATTGACCTTAGCTGAATCATTACCGCAAGGAAAAGGTCAGCGATTGCAAGGAGAAATAAGAAAAGCGTGCCAAAATCTCAAGAACCACAAAAATGAGATGCCATAAAGAAAGGGTGCTAGAGCACGGAAAGACCGGCACTGTTGCGCATAGACCCCGTAAGCAAAACCGAGGAATAAAAAGCCGGTTAATATGGGAAAATGTGGGGAACGCTTAACTCAGCGCTTTTGCTTTTCCGACGTAATATGGCCTTTCCTGTCAATTTCCTGCTTATCAACAGTTTGTTTCGTGTAAAATACTCTTAGGCTTGAGGTGTTTTTACTTTCTTGAGGTATCTCTCCTTGATTAACTCTCGCAAAACAGGCAATATTTTTATCAGTTTCTTTTGCAATGCAAGGCTCAGGAATAAAAACATAGAACTTGACTTTTCCGCTCGTATTCAAAATATACTTCGGAAATGCGATGAAGGTGCACAGTACAAAAGAGTCATATATAGAGAGAAGAATCACGAACACCGTTCTTCCCAAGCGCTTTTGAATATTCCACCGGAGCAGTTTTTTTGAAATTCAAGAGTGGGAAAAACCGTGAGACTGCGTTAAGCATAAGAAACCTGAAGAGATTCAGGAATCAGGGTGTACCGAACATTCGTCCCTAATCTTGCATTTGCAGACGGGAACATTTACAGTGCCATAGTCCCTATCCCCGTTGCAAACCGGTTTGCAAAGGGGATAGGACTTGATAACACCTACATGAACGAAGAGGACGATGGTCTCGAGTTGCAGTACAGGCAAAATCGAAAAGAAGCGCGGAGCATGACAGTTCCGTAAAGGGAAAAAGAAAGAAAAAGCCGGGGCGTAGGAATCGAAGCGCGGGCCTGGCAGTTCCATGTAAAGGAAAAAAGAAAAAGCCGGGCGTAGGAATCGAGAAGAAGCGCGGGCGCTGACGATTCCGTAAAGGAAGAAAAAGCGAGGCGTAGGAATCGAAGAGCGCGGGCGCTGACGATTCCGTAAAGAAAAAAGAAAGAAAAAGCCGGGGCGTAGGAATCGAAGAAGCGCGGAGCATGACAGTTCCGTAAAGGAAAAAGAAAGAAAAAGCCGAGGCGTGGAATCAGAAGAGCGCGGGCATGACGATTCCGGCGTAAAGGAAAAAGAAAGAAAAAGCCGAGGGCGTAGGGATCGAGCGCGGGCGTGACGATTCCATGTAAAGGAAAAGAAAGAAAAGCCGAGGCGTGGGGAATCGAAGAAGCGCGGGCCTGACAGTTCAATAAAGAAAAGAAAAGAAAAAGCCGAGGCGTGGGAATCGCAAAAGCGCGAAGCGCATGACGATTCCGTAAGGAAAATTATTAATTGCAAGATAGGGAGAAAATGAACACATTCAATCTCAAAGAAATCGAAGGCGGCGAAGGCGTTTGCGCCATGGAATGAATTCCAAATTAGTACCCATTTTTAGGGAAAAAATGTGAACTTGCGGGCGAAGGCTTTAAAGGACTTAAGTGCCAGAAGAAACATTTCAGACAGACTAAATAAGTTTCTCAGAAAATGAAAACAAGGCAACAACCACCCACAGGATACCCACTTTCCCATGAGCATTGATGTGACACTCGGAAAGAAAGATTCGTTACGGACGCGCGCATCGGTCTCTTGCTCTGGAAGAGGTGGAAAATCTTACTATCGGCATGGGCTGTATGAAGTTAATGGAAGAGCGAGGGTGAAGTACGACAGTTATACACTTTGAGAAAACTTGAATATTCCGAAAGGACACCCGGCTTAAGGGATGACAGGATTACCTTCTATATCAACAGCAATATTCTTTTAAGAACCCGAGACCTCCTCCGTGCAGAGCCAGATGTATGAAACCACTAAGCCGCCACTTCGTACGCTGGTTGTCAGGAAGAGGTGTTCCGTTCCGACGCTGAGTGGATGCGACCCAGTATCCCCTTCAACTTCCATCAGGTGGAGGCTTGGTCGTGATCATATCCATTTTCCGAGTTTAAAGGGCATGGACCTCTTTGTAAAGGAGCTCTTTCGGACAGGATACACGAAGACGAAGCGCCGTCACACCACTTCCCACTTACGGAGCCCTTCGCAGAAGTGGATGTTTCCTGTTTATTTTAAGTGTAAGGAGCAGGGCTGCCGTTTCTGTAAAGGAGAGCTGGATTGATTTTGGGCTGCGGCATGGAGTGCGCGAAGGTGCTGGAATCCTGCGGAATCGGCGAACAGGTACAGCGTTTTGCCTTCGGTGTAGGTCGCCCGAGCGTATCGCACTTCTGGTATGAAATCGATGATATGCGTTTGCTTTATGAAAATGATCTGCGCTTCTATGGAAGCAGTTTAAGGATTGAAGATGAACACATCCATGAATTGGTTAAAGCATATGTTCGCTTTCCGCATCGGGAAAAGATTTCGGAACAGGAATGACCCTGGTCCGGCAATAGTGCAAAACGATGGAAGACCTCGAGAGAGAGAAATCTGGAGAAAGATCGTGATCGGAAAGATTCTTTCCGTAAAGAAGCATGGGGATTCGATCACCTCTTAATCTGTCAGGTGAGATGTCGGGAAAGAGAGCTTTGCAGATTGTAACGGGAGCGCCGGAGAATGTAAAAGAGGGCAGGTAGTGCCGATCGTTTTAGACGGCGGTGAGGTGAAAGGTGAGATCATGAAGGAAAGCACCGGAGGGCGGCGTAAGCATTCCTGACTGGAAAGCTCCGCGGTGTGGAATCCTTCCGGGATGATGTGCTCTATCGAGGGAGCTCAGAGTGACCGGAGCTTTCTTCCCGGAAGCACCAGGAAAGAGCGTTACATTTTTGGAAGGAACTCTGTGGGAGAAGATGCTCCGGCACTCCTCGGATTTCAGGATATTCTGCATGTATCGTAAAGGATTACCTCTAACCGTGTGGACTGCTTCTCTGTGAGTGGGACTGGCAAGGAGAAGCGGCGGCAATCACTTCGGACAGGCATTTCATTTTTCCGGAAATCAAGAAGGTGGGGAAACTGAAGCGAAGCTCCGACTATCTCACTGTAGGGTGAGGACAGCGAGCTTTTGCAGCCGTTACACTGCACGCCTTATTAAAAGATGTGCGTTTGCGCCGTCTCCCTCTTGGATGCGGGTCGCCTGCGGACTGCCGGCGCATCCGCCCGATCAGCCAACTTTCGTGGATACTCACGAGACTATGTGATGCTGGAGCTCGGGCGGCCACGCGTGCTGGCGATTACGAAGACATCAGCGGACAGATTCGCATAGAGCGTGCCGAAGATAAGGAAAAGTTCGTGACCTTAGACGGCGTGGAACGCGAGGCTCGACTCCTCTATTTTGTACATCAGGACGGGGGAAGACCATTGCCCTTGGCGGAATCGCCAGGCGGAGAAAATTCCATGATTACCGATGAAAGGTGAAAAATGTGGTGCTGGAGGCGGCTTGCTTTAACAGCACCAATATCCGTCTTTCCGGAAGAAAGCTGGGACTTCGTACCGATGCTTCTTCTTATTTTGAAAGGGCTTGGAGCCGAATCTTTTGCGAAAATATGCGCTGGACAGAGCCTGACCTTAATCGAAAACTCCACTGTGGAGAGTGGTGGGCGGCATAGTGAACTGCTATCCGGTAAAGAAGGAAAGGAGAAGCATTTATCGTATCCATTTCCGAAATCAACAATTTTGATTGAGGGCTTCACTTTAAAGCGGAGAGAAATGAAAGCGTATCTTCTTCCTTTGAAATCAAGACGGAAGTGAAGGAGACAGTCTGGAGCTTGTGATTCCGACTTTCCGACAGGACCTGAGAGAATGGCGGATATTGCGGAAGAAGTAGCTCGTTATTACAGATATGACAAGATTCGAGTACTCTTCCTTTGTCCGGTACCGTGGGAGGAATGCCCTAGACACGGCTTTGAATCGCGAGTCTTAGGCGCTCTTAGCCGAGGCACTCGGTATAACGAAAGCTATTTCTATTCCTTTGAGGTCGAAGAAGGTCTGTGAGAGTTACTTCTTCGGAAAATGCTTCGAATGGCAGCAGATTATGATTTCCAATCCCTTGGGAGGATTTCTCCTAAATGCGTAACAGCTCTGTTCCGGGAATGTTGCAGGCGCTTAGCTTAAATAACAAATCATAGAATAAGGATGTAAGCTCTTTGAAATGGCAAAGCTTTATATTCGAAGAGCTTGCCTCAACCGAGCTTCCGGACGAGCGATGACTCTGACTCTCGGTTTTTATCGGAGGAGATTTCTTTAGTCTGAAAGGAGAAATGAAGACTTCTCGCACACTGCGAACACGGTCGCTTCCATTATGATGGAAACTGCGAAAAAGCGTCACTACCACCCGGGCAGAAGGCCAACATCCTCTATGAAGGAAAACGGCTCGGAACAATGGGAGAATTCATCCGGATGTCTTAAGAACTTTGATTTGAAGGAAAGAGCCTATGTAGCGGTTCTTGATTTAGAGGGAAGTATATCCCTTGGCGGGAGATCACAAAAAGTATACGCCGGTTGCCAAAGTTCCCGGCGGTGTCTCATGACTTCTCCTCCTTGTACGCCGAAAGTGACTGCCATGAGAAGTGGAAGACGCGATTCAGGAAGCAGCTTCCCGCTCCTTGAGAAAGGTGGGACTCTTCGATATCTACGAAGGCACAGGTTCTTGCGACTTTAAGTCCCTCTCCTACAATGTCCAGCTTAGAGCAAAAGACCACACCTTAAGTGAAGAGAAATCAATAAGGTGAGAGGGATTTACTCAATGCACTGGAGAAAATAGGGGAGTGAGATAAGGGATATGTAATTTCATCCACGGTTCATAGGTATTGCAGCAGGGCACGCTCTCGCTAACCTCGCCTGACTGAGCATGGGCTCAGTAAGCCCATTACTCACTTTTGCTTCGCAAAGCAAACTTCCTTCGAAGTTGGTCTCAGTACAGAACAACTTTTCTGATGAAAAGTTTGTCCTTACGTAATAATGCAAAACTCAAGCTTCGCTTCGACTCCTTTCATGCAAGTACTAACAGGCTCAGATTGCTTGCTCAACTGCACATGAAACTGTGGACAATCTTGCCCGTTGCTTTGTTTTCTGCAAGTGCGGAGCCTCCAAACGCTTTACTCAAGAACATATCGGAGGAGGTCTATATTTTAGGAAAGGTTCATTTTAAATCTGCTGTTCTACAACACATAATAAGCCGGCATCTAAAGGTGCCGGTTATTCGTAGTTTTTCTGCAGAATTACAGGGGAGTTATGAGACAGATAGTTTGTAAATACTGTTTTGTTGATAGCGTTTTTACTTATCACGATGTATCTAGTTAAGATATGTGTGTTCAGCGATTATATTGCAGAGGCCTTAATAGCCAGGGCATTACACTTTATCTGTGGTATTACTATCTATGGCAATTTTATTTTTGCTCTACAATACAAAAAGTAAAGAGTAAAGTTCCAATCATCTAATAAAGGCGGGCTTATCAATGAGTTTGAGCGTTTATAACATTGCAGAGAATATAAGAATGGTACATTCACAATTTTGCAGATATTAAAGCAAGGGGTAATCTGAGCCGCGTTCTGTTTAATACCTATGAGAAACTGTAGAACTATATTTCTTTTCCGTTTTTCTCTGCGTAATGTGAAAAGCTCTTTTGAGAACAAAAATACATAGGAATAATCCCCCGAGTTACACTCCGGAGTAAAGCGTTTGGAGACGCTGGCACTTGCAGAAAAACAAGCGACAGCGAAGTTTTCTGCTTAGTACTGTGCGTCGGAACCGAGCGAGGCGCCTTTACGCAGGAGTGCATCCGAGAGTTATCAATTCTATATTTTCCTATATTTTCAATTCTACACACGAATATTCGCCTTCTAAACTCTTTCTCGAGCTCCCTTCTTTGTGCCTTCCTTCATGTCCTCCCGTTTATCGTAAATCTTTTTACCGCGGCAAAGTCCCATATCGAGTTTTACGAGGCTACCTTTAAAGTAGAGGCGAAGGGCATAAAGAGTATAGCCCCTGCTCCTTGATTTTTCCGAGCAGGCGGTCAATTTCCCTCCTGTGCAGAAGGAGTTTCCTATCTCTAAGCGGATCTTTATTGAAAATATTTCCCCGCTCATAGGGGTTGATGTGCATACCTACAATGAAGCATTCCCCGTTTCGAATCTGACAAAAGGACTCCTAATGGAAGCCTGTCCGAGGCGGAGAGATTTGACTTCCGTTCGAAAAGCTGAATGCCGCATTCAGGCTTTCCTCCACGAAAAAATCATGGAAAGCCTTTTTGTTGTTTGCGATTTGCTTAATGCTGTCTCCCATTTATTCGTTCCTTTCTGCCCCTCAAGGATTTTATCTTGCTTGAACTTTCCTTAAGGGAAGTCTATCTCGATGGAATTTGTTTATTCCGGGGAAAGTTCATCTTGACTAAATTTGTTTATTCAGAGGAAGGCATATCTGTATTATTCTTCCGGCAATTCCTTAGCCGGCACAAAGTCGATAGTCCGGCTCAAGGTATCTACAGCATACACTAGAACAGAGATACTGTCACCGATACGGAAGGTTTTTCCGCTCCGTTCGCCTCTAGTTATCAGTTCTTTCTCTATAAAAACAAAATAGTCGTCATTCAGCATACGAAGCGGAATCATGCCTTCGATGCCATTTTCCAAAGTGACATAAATGCCGTACTCCGTAAGGCCGGAAATGGTCCCGGGGAAACTTTCCCCGAGGAAGTTCTTCATGTACTGGCACTTCTTCAGCTTCATGCAATCCCGTTCCGCCTCATCTGCCCGCCTCTCGCGAAGGGAACTCTGCATGGCTACATCAGGTAAAATACGACTGTAGTGGGCGAAGCGCTTCTCACTTTCCTGAGAAAATAGATTCTCCTTAATGATTCTGTGAATCTGGAGGTCGGGATAACGCCTGATTGGAGAGGTAAAGTGTGTGTAATATTTACTGGCAAGCCCGAAATGCTCTCCGCATTCCACGCTGTACTTTGCCTGTTTTAAGGAGCGGAGAATGAGATTACTGAGCATCATCTCTTCTTCCTTTCCCTTAATCGTCTCCAAAATCCCCTGTAAAGCCTTCGGACGGATGCTGTCCGGGTCTTTTGCACGAAGGAGAATGGAGAAATTCGATAGAATCCGCGAAAGCTCCTGCCATTTGTCAAAGTCCGGTCGCTCGTGCTACACGGTAGAGGAAGGAATATCCCTCCAGTAATATTCCTCCGCGACCGTCTCATTTACGCAAAGCATGAAAATCCTCGATGATTTTTATGGGATTCCTCACGAATCACGGAGCGAATTTCGGCAATCTGTCCCTTTTCGTTGAAAATAATCTTGGACTCCGGAAAATCAAAGTCCAGCCCGCCACGCTCTACGCGCTTATGACGAAGCAGACGGGAAAGCTCCCTCATATGAAGAAGCAAGTCCTTAAAGGGGAGATAGGAGGAATAGTCCTCTGCAGTTTCTTCGTTTCTCTTTCCCATATCTAAAGAAGCTACGGAAGCGCTATTCTCTGCACCTAAAGAAGCTGTGCCTGACTCTTTTTCCAAAACTGCCGTCACGCCGGTATAGCTCATTCTCTTATCGGAGCAAATGATTCCCGGGCAGATTTCATGGGAAAGCTGTTCCCCTTTTTCGTTATAGTCCATGATGCAGGAGAGGGTCAGACGGTCCACACCTTCATGCAGGGAGCAAATGCCGTTGGAAAGCTCTCGTGGAAGCATGGGAATTACTCTGTCCGTTAGATACACGGAGGTTCCGCGCTCCAGTGCCTCTAAATCGAGGGAAGAGCCCTCCTTCACATATTCCGTGACATCGGCGATATGCACATAGAGGCGATAAAGCTTCTTTTCCGGAAAATATTCCAAAGAGATAGCATCGTCCAAGTCCTTAGCATCTTCCCCGTCAATGGTAATCGTAGTGAGCGCACGGAAATCTCTTCTTGCCTTCAATTTAAGATAGACTCCGGCACTTCCATAGGAATCGCTGCAGCCTCAGCTTTTACCTCCTCCGGAAAGTACTCGGGAAGAGAAAATGCACGAATAACGGAAAGGACATCCACGCCCGGCTCCGTACTTGCACCAAGCACTTCCGTAACACCGCAGACGGGATAGGAGAGGAGCGGACTCTTCTTTCCGCGGGGAATAGGAGAATGCCCCCGGCTGCCCCTTCTTTCTTCCTTTTGCACTCCGCCGTAGGAGAGGATTTTTGCCATGACCTTGTCTCCCGGAAGACTCCGCCGGTCTTTCCGGGCTGAATATAGAAGGGAGGGGAGCTTTACATTGTCAGGATAAAGGAAGAGCCCTTCCCGCCTTTCCTTCACAAGTCCGAGCACCTCCGTTACGGCGCGTTTCATGACTTTTACGATTTTTCCCTCGGCACTGGAATCACCCTGCCTTTCCTTTGTGATAAGGATCTGCACGGTGTCCCCGTCCAGGGTATTTCCTTCCGAACCCTTCGGGATGTAAATGTCATCGAGTTCCTTTTCCGAGAGGCTCACAAAGCCGAAGCCTTTTTTTGCCTTGGAATAGACACCTTTTAGAGTCCGCTCTTTTTGCATGGAAGCTTTACTATGTCCCTTTTCTTCCGGTTTAGCAGTTAAAGAAGAGTGCCGCCCTCTTTAGTGGAAAAAGAAATCAGCCCTTCCTCTACCATTTCTTCTAAAAGTGCGGTGAAGTCTTTTTTTTCTTCTTTGGGAATGCCTAAAAAATGAATCAGCTCCTTCTCTTTCATTTTTGGGAGGGAACTATCCTTTTCTATATCTACAATGATTTTCTTTAATTTTTCTTTTTGCTCTTCGCGCATAGTACTCCTTAGTTTTGGAAGCTCAAAAAGTAATTTTTTTTAAGCTTTGATAAAATGGGCTTTTCTTTCTTCATGAGGAGGTGATTTCCGGCGGATATTCCGGTGTATTTACAGAATAGAAAAAGCCTGCAAAAACTTGCAGGCTTAAAAAGGCGGAAAACAGATTTACCAAAATCACATCCAAAAGCAAAGCAACCGCAAAAAAGCAACGGTACCGTACTTGGTAAACTTCTCTAAACTTCCTTCTACGGAACGTCCTCTGTTTTTCTGCCAATAGGTGTCGGTTGTTCCGGATAATGCTCCTAAACCGTCACTCTTTCCTTCCTGCATAAGGATAATGGCAGACAAGGCAACGCCTAAAATTACAAATAAAAATGACTAAAGCTATTTTTGCTATTCTCATAAAAACCACCCTTTTTATATAGAGATAAGTCCGTGAGCAGTACCGAAGCCTCGAACCTGACTTTTGTCAATATCTTCGGAAGTATAGCACAAGTGTAATTTCGGTTGCAAGGTGGATTTTCGAAATTTTGCAAGTTATAAAACATTAATCGTTGACAAATAAAAATTTTTGGTTAACTTAGTTAACCAAAGGAAAGAGCAAATTTTGAATAACAGAATTGAGGAATACAGGAAACCTTTAGGTTTATCCTAACATAGATTAGGCAAAAGGTCGGAATATTAAGGATAAGCATAAATAAAATAGAAACTGGAAAAACTAGTAGTTATTCTGAAGATCGAGAGGTATGGCTATGAAGAACATTGTTTATATTTTGTAAATGCTGTTTGGGAGTAAGCTTTGCATTAATTATTATATATCTAGTACAATTATGTTTATTTAGTACTTATATTGCAGAAAGCATTAATTGCTAGGGCGTTGCCTTTGTCAATAGCATTAGTAGCTATATCGATTCTATATTTCTCTATAGGACATGAAAATAGAGAATAGATAGTCTTCGTTAAAGGTTATACAAAAATATGAGTTAGGGTGAATTTAAACCCTGACTCGTATTTTTCTATAACAACAAACCTGCTAAGAAAAAGTCAATAAAAAGCATCCGTGCTAATAATAGAAAAAGGAGAAAAACGATGAAAAACCTAGAGGTTGTAGCGGCAATTTTTCAGGAAAGAGAATACGATCTTTCGCCACGGAAAAAGGCTATGGCGAGTTTAAAGGCTATTGGGAGTTTCCTGGGGAAAAGGTGGAGCCAGGCAAAGCTTGGAGGAAGCTTTACGACGGGAAATCCAGGAAGAGCTGCAAGTAGAAATCCATATAGAAGAAAAATTTACGGAGTTAGACTACGATTATCCGCATTTTCACCTTACGATGCACTGCTATTTTTGCTCCGTTTTATCCGGGGAAATCACATTGGTGGAAGCAACGGATGCTCGTTGGCTTAAGAAGGAGGAGCTGAATACGGTGAACTGGCTTCCGGCGGACATTTCTCTCATTGAGGAGCTGAAACAGCTATAATTCATAACGAGTATCGCTCGTAAAGCGTGCAGTATCTCGTTTGAGGAACTAAAAACAGCTATAATTCCTTTACAGGGAAGAGAAGTCCATGTTAATCTTTATTCGGAAGAAACCGAATCGGAGGTGACCGAATAAAATGAAATTTATCGGAAGAGAGGAAGAAGTACGGAAAATCAAAGGCTTATATCAGTCTCACGGCTTGGAAGTGCTTCTGTTATACGGAAGAAGGCGTATTGGAAAAAGTGAGCTGATGAAACATTCCATGCAATTCTTTGAGGGAAAAGGATTTATTACGAGTGTAAGCAGACCTCGGAAATGAATAATGTGAAAGCTTGGCGACTTTACTTTCGGAGGAGTTTGGCTATCCTAGGATTTTTCTTTTTCCGGCCTTGAGGAAGTGCTGGATTTTTCTTTTTTAAAAAAGCGACGGAGGAGAATATTCTTTTTTGATTTTGGATGAGATATTCTTATCTTAGTGATGTGCTAAAGGGCATGGACAGCGTTTTGCAGGCGCTGATTGATAAGTATCGAAACCGGAGTAAATTGAAATTGGCTCTGTGCGGTTCCTTTGTGGATACCATGCAGAAACTGATAGAAAAAGAGAATCCCTTATTTGGCCGTTTTGATTTGGTTTTAAAGCTAAAGCCCATGGATTACTATGATTCAGCACAGTTTTATCCCCATTTTTCCGACGAGGATAAGGTGAGGCTTTATAGTGTTTTTGGCGGAATTCCCTATTATAATCGTTTGATTCGGGAAGACAGGTCTGTAAAGGAAAATATTATAGAGTTGATTGCTTCCCCGGAGCCAGACTGGAAAATGAAGTGCTGATGTACCTTAAGTCGGAAATTGCGAAAATTGTGAATGCCAATGAAGTCTTTGAGGCAATGGCAGGGATTTTTCTCGCTTTAACGATATCCTGTCTCAGTCCCATGTTTCCAGCGGGCCCAGCTTAGTGGATGTGTTGGATAAGCTGATTCGTATGGAGCTTGTGGAGAAGGCGTCGCCCATTAATGACGAAAATAACCGAAAGAAATCCGGATATTATATCAGTGACCCCATGTCCTTGTTTTATTATCGATATTTTTCCGTTACAGCTCTCAGTTAAACGTGATGAATTCGGATATTTTTCTATCAGCGATATATTCAGGAGGATTTTGAAAAGTGCCCTATGTGCCGAAGCGTTTTTGAGACGATAGGAAAAACAATATTTGATTCGGCAGAATCGAGCAGGGCTTATGGAGGAACCCTTTGAGAAAATAGGTAGGTACTACTATGACATTTCCGAAGGAAAGGCGAAACGGAGAGTTCGACAATGTACCTACGATCCCAAGGGCTATATTTTTATGAAGTAAAGTTTCAAGATAAGCCTCTTAGCAAGGTGGAAATAGAAAAGAGATAGCGCAGGTAAAGGCGTGCGGACCTCAATGTTACCGTTATGGCTTCATTTCCAAAAGCAGGGTATGAAAACCGGGCCCGAAAAAGACCTGGTTCTCCTTCGCTTGGATGATTTATTTGTATAGAAAAAGCAAATGAAATCCTAATTTTGACATTTTGAACATTTTAAATGTAGTTTGAATAATAAACCGGAACAGTGAGAAATTGCAGCGGAAATTCTTTACGAATCCGCTTGCCAGACTTTGCTTTGATACGCTATACTCGGAAAAGCACAAGAGTGCTTTTTCTTTTTGGGAAAATACTTTAGCACATAAAGTGTAGACGCATAAAAGCGTCAAAGTGAGAAGGCAAATGCCGGAGTGAAGCTATCTGCAATGCAAGGAAATAGGAGGGTAAAATGCACAGTGTATTAAACAGGGATTGTTTTTGTAATCGAATTTATGACGGGATTTCTCTGGGGTGATTTACTAAAGATTCCGCTTCCCGGCGGAAGTACCTTGGGGCTTTCTCCCATGGTGCTCTTACTTATTCCTGCAGGGATTTATTATACCCTTCGCTCGAAGTTTCTTCCGGTTCGTATGTTTCGGAGATGATATCCGTGCTCATTGAAAAAGCCGGATGCAAAGATGCAGGCGATCTTTCCAAGGGAAAGCTGTCCGGCTTTCAGACGCTGATTGTTTCTACGGCAACGAGAGTCGGAATGGGAAAATCTTGTGGGTGTTGTTGCGGCAATTTCCGGCGGCGGAGCCGGGCAGTATTTTGGATGTGGATTACCGCACTGATCGGTTCCTCCACTGCCTTTGTTGAGGCTACGCTTGCACAGCTTCATAGAGGAAGGATCCGCTTTACGGCGGGTTCCGTGGGGTCCTGCCTACTATATTCATGATTTTTCTTTCATAATAAACCGGGGAGAAGCTGGAAGAGGGATTCCAAGAAGAGAAGTATTGTCGCCGCTCTTTTGCGCTTTCCGGTTTGATTTTGAGCGAGGAATCAGCCAGGTTATCAGGGAACTCCGTGTCCTCCGCCTTTGAAAAATGCTTTTTCCGTAAAAACCCCTTATTTCCAGTATTCTTCTGGTACTCATTGCCTCTGTAATTGTCCTTCGGAAAAATGCGACAGCCCGTGTACTTGATGTGATTGTTCCTGTTATGGCAGGTTTATATTTTTGCGATGACCGTTTTGTGATTCTTACGCATTTACCGGCACTTCCGCATGTTTTTGAACGGATTTTCTCGAGGCGTTCGGACTCAGACAAATCGTTTCCGGAGGCTTTGCGGCAGTGCTTATGAACGGTGTGGAAAGAGGGCTCTTCTCTAATGAGGCGGGTTCAGGTTCGCACCTTGCGCTGCAGCGGCAGCCGATACGGATCACCCTGTAAAGATGGGACTTTTTCAGGCAATAGGGGTCTTCATCGATACGATTATCCTCTGCTCCTGTACCGCCTTTATCATGCTGCTTACCCCGGAAGGTATGATTAAGGATCTGCAGGGAATGGATATTTTACAGATGGCAATGAACTACCACTTTGGCGCTTTCGGAAAAATATTTATTGCCGTAATCCTATGGCTTTTCAGCTTTTCCACCTTCCTCGGTATCCTTTTCTATGCCCGTTCAATGTTTCCTATCTCTTTGGGGACAACTGGACTTCCCAGACAGCTTATAAAAATTTTTGCGCTCATCATGCTCTTTTGTGAGGCGGTCTTGCCCAGTACACTGTGGTTTGGGATTTGGGGGATGTCGGAATCGGTCTTATGACTATTTTCAACCTTCTTGTGATGTATCCGCTAAGTAAAGAAGCCTTATCCTCTTTAAAAGATTTTGAAGAGAAAAGAAGACTGTCCTGACGGAATGGTGGAACAAAAAGCAGAAATAGATCACATTTCTTTTCTTACAACAATTAGAACGATTTTCGAAGTAAAAACTTAATCCATTGTAAAAATGACATTAAAATGATATGATTTTCATGCATGTTTCATCATTTTTGACATAGGAGGCATTGGTATGAGTGAAGAGGAAAAGAAGGATAATGAAGTTTTTGAACAATACTCAGGGTGAAGAGAGCGGTGCAGGATCTTCCGGAGAAGAAGCACAGGGAGAACCGATTTTCAGAGTAGAAGCACCTCCGGTGAAGAGCGAAGAGAAGAGTGCGGAAGAGGCGGTAGAAAGTGCCGGAAGTGAAGTGAAAAGCGTAGAAAACACTGCCGCAAGCGAGTAAAGAACGTGGAAGACACGGCGGCAAGTGAAGTAAAGAGCACGGAAGAAGCAGTGGCAGGCGAAGCGGAAAAGCTAGAAAACACTGCCGCAAGCGAAGTGAAGAACGTGGAAACGGCAGCGGAAAAAGTTTCGGATAAAGCGGAGCAGTTTACGGAAGAAGCCGGGAAAAAGCTGGAAGAAACCGAGAAAAAGGTGGAAGAGAAACTGGAGAAAAAGCTCTCCGCGGAAGAAAGAATCAAGCAGAATGTAAACAAGTATAAGCCTGTTGAAAAAGCAAGAGGAGATGTGTATGAAAAGGATGCTTCCGGAAAGAAGCATTCGGAGTAATCGTAGGTATTGCGGTAGTGATTCTGCTCCTTGTCCTTGCGATGGGCTATGCTTTTTCCCGAGACGCACAAAAATTAACCTCGATAAGTATGTTTCGCTGAGTTTCTCCGGGTATGACGGATACGGAAGCGAAGATAAACTTTGATGAGGAGCACTTTTTAAAAGACTTCAAAAAGAAGGTGAAACTGAAAAAGAAAAAGAGATGCTTTCAGTAATGCACTATTTTCGGAGTACAGCCCGGAAGCTTTCTTATATGATTTTTATATCTCCGGAAATTGGACTGTGGACGGAGAGAACGGAAAATACAAAAATGGCGATAAGGTGCATTTGACCTGGTCTGTTGATAAGGACAAGATTGAAGAAGACTTCAAAGTGAAGATTAAGGATGCCGGTCAGGAATATACGGTAAAGGATCTGGAAAAAGTGGAAACTTTTGACGCTTTTGAAGACTTTAAAATCGAGTTTAGCGGAAGCGCTCCCGACGGCACTGCACAGTGGAACGGCAGCGATATCATGGATGGTTCGAAGGGACTGTATTTTACGGTGGATCCGCAGTACGGGCTTTCCAACGGCGATAAGGTTACAGTGAAAATCGATCCCAAGGAGAATTTAAACAGCTTTGTACAGAAGACCAGTAAGGCGCCTCAGGAAATGGAAAAGGTCTTTACGGTGGAAGGACTTCCGGCGTATATTGATTCCGCAAGCAAGTTGGATGATAGCTACCCTGACAAGCATGAAGGGAGAAGTGGAAGATCAGATTAAGAGCAATATTGCAAAGAGAAGATGATGCGGTTCAGCTTCTATCCGCAGAGTATCAGGGATACTATTTCTTAAATGCAAAGAATAAGACGCATATATTAAAAATATTTTTCTATCAGTATATAAGGTTACGGTTCGCGTTACTCTAGCTGAACAAAACTTTGTGAAGGACTACAGTTTTATACTTCACGTCGCATTTCGAAACATTATGGAAGACAAAAGACGGTAAGGTCAATGTAGATTTAAATGAGATGAGTACTCTTCCATAATTATGTGATTGATACGGGAGTGGGAGATTGGTATACCAGAAGTATTATTTGGACGGCTTCGAAACTTTGGATAGCTTAAAAATGAATGTGTGACCAAGAACCTTGCTGATTTCAAGGTAGAGGAAAAGCTAAGCGAAGCGACGAAAAGCAGAGCCGGAGACAGCGGAAAGCTCCGAACGGGAAAGCTCCGCTACGGAAAGCACTGGAAGGAAACTACGACGAATTCATAGAATCGAAAATTTCGAGGGTGGAAAAGAAGATAAAAAAAGGAGTCCGTTTCGGGCTCCTTTTTAAAAAGAACTTGAAAATCTATTCCGAATAAGGTATATTGAATAGCGCTTCGGGATGTAGCGCAGGTGGTAGCGCCTTGACTGAGAGTCAAGAGGCCGCAGGTTCAAGTCCTGTCATTCCGAGAAAAACTCTTCCTTGTGGAGGAGTTTTTATGCTTTTTATTTCTTATACTTTTTCCTTCGGTTAAAAATACCCGGTGCATTGTACCATTGAAAAATGATTTTTCTTGCAATAGGCAGAAATTTCATGGGCAAGTTTATCATCCGCCATATATTCCAAGATGTAGACAGAAGTCCGCATTCTTTGCTTTTTCAAGATAGTCCTGATAATATTTCCGGGTTTCGCTGTCCTGCACTGGAGGGAAGTATCCGTATCAAAAGCGATACGAAGTAAAAACATCTTCCTGATTCACACCCTGAAAGGAGAGAAGCGGAATTTTCTCCGATTGCACGACTCACGAAAGCGTCTCCTCCGTTAAAGCATAATCGGCATTTTATATTTTTGTAAGCCTTGTAGTACCTTTCTAAGCCCTGATAGATTTTTTTCCTCGAGGGAAGATAGTAGACATCAAAATTATCAAGGAAAAAAGCGTCAAAAACCAAGATCTGCAATTTCTTTTGCAATATTTTTCCGTAATATAATCTTGCCAGTCTTTATCGGAAACATCTACCCAGGACTCGTCCTCCCAATTTTTCATAGGGTGCGAGGAGAGCTTTTTAAATCGCAAGTATTCCAGTCATACTTTTCTAAAGCTCCGACGTTGATATAAGCATAGGCTTTGGTGCCGGCGCGGTGCAGATACTACAAGTCTTTTTGAAAAACTTCCCGGAGAAAGGACGACCGTCTTATACTTTGCAAGAAATAAAAAGTTGCTCCGTTTCTTTGTCATCGGAAGATAAACCCTCTTCCGCAGTATCGGGAGTCATGGATATTCCTAGAAAAACACCGTAGTTCGCCTTTTTAGAGGGTAAGAAAAGAAAAAGAGGAGAAGGAGGAGAAGCAGGAGAAGAGGCGCAAAAAGTTGAAATGGGATTGTTTAAAGCTTTGTAAATACGGATTGATCAGCCATCTTTTCATCCTTTCCTCATCATGTATTTTTGTGAAAAATAAAAATTTGATACGGTATCTTGCCCTTTGAATAAAACAAATTCAGTAGGGCACGCTGTCTTCCCATCGGAATAATTTTATACAGTACTCGTCTTTGCACAGACAAATTCAACAGGACATCCTTCATTAGGATAGTATAATTTTTCAATAGAATAAAGGGATTTCTTTCGAATGATGAATTAACTTAAAAATAAGTTTCTTTTTCGAAATATCTGCGATAATAGGCTGGATTGACAAGGGAGATTCGCAAAGGAAGAATTGCTGAAAACTTGTCGAGGTAAAAAGGGAACAAAAAGAATACACAAGGAGTGGAGTATAGAAGAAAAATGGTTAACTGCTGTCGTAGTTGCCGGAATGGCGTTAGCAATGAGCTTGACAGCCTTTGCAGGATCATGGAAGAAAGATGCGGTCGGCTGGTGGTACGACAACGAAAATGGAACTTACCTTCAGAACGGATGGAGCTGGGTAGACGGTAACCGTGACGGTGTTGCCGAGTGTTACTATTTTGAAAATAGTGGCTATATCCTGACCGGCACCACTACACGGATGGATATCAGGTAAACGGAGACGGTGCATGGACGGAAAATGGAGTTGTGCAGACCAAGCAGGTGGCTCAGGCAGTGAATGAGTCCGTATTTTTCCAAGTCCGGTTCCAAGAAAGGACTGGCTACCAGAGACACCCTTTTCGATAACACCTCTGTGAGTGATCTTGGTGCAAAGCACATCATTTATAATTTTACCAATTTTTGAGCAGAACTTCATGGACAACTTCCGTAACACGAAGGCACACGGCGTCAGTGTAACGGCAATCATGTTGAATACGCCGAGAAACAATCCGGAACCCCAGTCTCTTCCGGCAGGCATTACAGGACAGGAAGCAAACTACTATGGCTTTAACGTGACAAGCCAGGCAGGGATTGATGCAACCACCCGTCTTGCAAACCGTTTTGCTTTTTATACAGGGATTCTGTTGATAACTGGATCATCGGAAAGCGAAATCAACTACCCGAATGCATGGAATTATACACCGCACAGCAGCATCGAGAATTATGCTGACCAGTATGCTCATGCTTTCCGTATCTGGTACACCGCGATTAAGCAGAACAATCCTTCTGCCAATGTGTATATTCCGTTTGACTATGTGTGGACAGAGCAATCTCCGTCCGGCGGATATTATAAGGCAAAGGACCTTCTTCGCCTCTTAAATGACAGACTTCGTGACCTTGACTACGGTATTGCTTGGCACCTATCCTCAGGGACTGACTGATCCGAACTTCGAGGATGATTCGAAGGCAACGAACAGCGAAAATTCTCTGATTATCAACATGAAGAACATCAATGTTTTAACCGACTATTTGCAGAAGCCGGAGTATTTGGCACCAAACGGCAAGGTAAGACATCTGATTCTTTCCGAGCAGGGCTTCAATGCCACAAACGAAGATGTGCAGGCTGACCAGATTGCCAAGGCATACAACATCGCGAAGAACAACCCCTATATCGAGGCTTTCTTCTTGGCAAGGGAGTATGATCAGCCGGGCGAGATGCACAACGTAGGCGGCGCATTGCAGGAGATGCATTTCGGCATCAGAGAAGCTTACGAGAGAGGCGGAAGACCGAGAAAGGCTTACTCCGTATATAAGAGCTTGCAGTAAAAGAGCTAGCAGTAAAAAGAATTTGTAGTAAAAGAGCTTACTGTAAAGAGTATTTGCAAAGAGCTTGCCGCAAAGAAGGCTAAGGCTTAAGTATTTGTCAAAAATAGCTCGCTATCCGAGGAGGACGGCGGGCTATTTTTGTATAGCTGCTGATAGCACAATTTGTATAGCCACTGATACCACAATTGGATTTGCAAATCGTTGAATGCTCAAATATAATTTAAATATAGGATATTAAAAGGAGAACAGAAGGGATTGAAGGAGAGAACGGAAGAAGCAGATAAAGTTTCTGATAGAATTGCAAAGTTAGCTTCTCAACGAGAAGCATGCACTACATAACAGAGATGATGCTTATTAGTGGAAAGTTTTTATCGGGTCAAGCTGACCCAATAAATGGGAAGAGAATACAGGAGGGTAAAAATGCAAAACTTTGATTATTGTACACCTACAAGACTCATTTTCGGAAAAGGCGTGATTGAAGAACTTCCGGAAGTAATGAAGAAGTTCGGAAAAAGGGTTCTGCTTAGCTATGGAAGCGGAAGCATCAAAAAGATTGGTCTTTATGACAAAGGTAAAGGCGCTGTTAAGGACTATAAGATTTATGAGCTTCCCGACATTCAACCGAATCCGAAGTATGACCCGAGCGTATTGGATGGCGTGAAAATCTGTAAAGACAAGGACATTGATGTCATCCTTGCTGTCGGAGGCGGAAGTGTTTTGGATTGCACGAAGGCCATTGCTGCAGGAGCAAAGTATGACGGAGATCCTTGGGATTTGATTACTTATAAAGTGAAGGCGAAGGCCGCCCTTCCGATTGTGGATATTATTACGCTTTCGGCAACGGGAAGTGAATATGATGCAGGCGGAGTGATTTCCAGAACCGAAACCAATGATAAGACGGGGTACAGCGATCCGCTTCTTTATCCGGCAGTTTCTTTCTTAGACCCGACTTATACCTTCTCTGTTTCCAAGAAACAGACGGCAGCAGGTTGCGCGGATGCCATGAATCACATTATGGAGCAGTATTTCTGTGAGGATTCTACCCTCTTAAACGACGGTTTTATGGAGGCTGCCTTAAAGAGCCTTATGATAAATACAAGAAAGTGTTTGGAGAATCCGGAAGACTACACGGCAAGAGCGGAGATGATGCTTTGCTGCACCTATGGCTGTAACGGCATTTACTCCCTTGGAAACAGTGAGTCAGGTTGGCCCTGTCACGGCATGGAGCATGCACTTTCGGCATACTATGACATTACCCATGGAGAGGGACTGGCTATTATCACCCCGAGATGGATGAAGCATATCTTAAATGAAAAGACGGTGGATCGCTTTGTAAAATATGGGGTAAATGTTTTCGGAATCGATGTAAAGCAGGATAAGTTTGCGATTGCGGAACAGGCTATTGATGCAACCTACAAGTTCTTTGAGTCCATCAACATTCCTATGCATCTTAGAGATGTGGGAATCGATGAGAAGAGAATCGAGGAAATGGCAAAGCATGTTGCGGAAAATGAGGGTCTGAAGAGGCTTGGGCTCCCTTTTGGAGAAGGATATTGTGGAGATTTTCAGGGCTTCTGTAAGGGCGTAATAAGGAGACACAAAAAGTCAGGAGAACAGTTTATGAAAGTATTGATGATTAACGGAAGTCCTCGCCTGAGGAGCAGTACAAGTATTGCTCTTGCGGAGATGATTAAGGTATTTGAGCAGGAAAATATAGAAGTTGAGTGGTACAGATTGGAAATAAAGATATACGAGGCTGCATTTCCTGTGGATATTGTTATAAAAAATGGAAAATGTGTCTTCAATGACCCTGTAAATGAGCTGGCAGAGAAGTTTGAAGCGGCAGATAACTGGTACTGGCTTCTCCGGTTTATTACGCTTCCGCAAATGCTACCTTGGTTGCCTGTCTGGACAGATTGTTCTACAGCACGCATTTTTGATAAGACCATGAAGGTGGGCGCCAGTGTGGTTGTGGCAAGACGAGGCGGTTTATCCGCTACCTTTGATGAATTAAATAAGTATTTTACAATCGCGGGAATGCCTGTAGCCTCCAGTCAATACTGGAACAGCGTTCACGGATGCGAAAAAGGAGAGGCGAAGGAAGACTTGGAAGGTCTGCAAACCATGAGAACCTGGCACGAAATATGGCTTTCCTGATGAAAAGTATTGCCCTTGGAAAAAGAAAATACGGCTTGCCGGAGCAAGAAGAGGGATCGCTACTAATTTTATCCGATAAGGGAGAAAGGAGTTGAGAGATGAGCAGAGTAAACTTTGGAGCAAAACCGTTAATGTACCCACAACCGGTACTGATTATCGGAACATACGATGAAAACGAGTTCCCAATGCGATGAATGCAGCATGGGGAATCACTACTGATTTTAAAGAAATTACCATCAGCCTTTCCAATCACAAGACGACGGATAACCTGTTGAAAAGAAAGGCTTTTACCGTCAGTATGGCAACGGAAGAGCAAGTAGTGCCTTGCGATTATGTTGGCATAGTATCCGGAAGAAAAGTTCCTGACAAGTTTGCCAGAGCGGATTTTCACGCAAGCAGAAGTGAATATGTGGATGCCCTGCTTATTGACGAGCTTCCGTAGCTATGGAATGCAAAGTAAAGAGCTTTGAAAATGGCATTCTGATAGGGGAAATTATAAATGTTTCCGCTGAGGAGAGTGTAATTACAGAGGAAAAGTCGATATCAAAAAGCTTAAGCCCATCAGCTTTGATCCTTTTGGAAATGCCTACTATGGAGTAGGAGAAAAAGCTTTAGCAATGCCTTTAAAGATGGAATGAATCTAAAAATGATTTTATCCATACCGTGGGAACAGCTTGGCAGGGTGGGAATTCCGATGAAGAAACGATTCTCAGAAAATGTTATTAAAGCATATTCGGGATTGTCCTTGCACATCGGATGAAAAGCCTTGCCATTCCTCTTTTGGCGTCAGGAAGCTATGGCTTTCCCAAGGGGATTGCTCTTAGAATTGCGCTGTCGGAGATAGAAAGCTTTATGTCGGAAAATGACATAGAGCTTTATCTTGTGTTTTTGATGAAAAATCATATTCCCTATCGACGGAGCTATATGGCGATATTGATGAATATATCAATAAGCATTATGTAGAAGAAAAGGTACCAGAAGAGTATCCTGATGGAGTTCATAGAAGAAAAAGCGGGAATGATCATTCCATTATATACCGGTCCGTTACCGGTGCGCATATCGATTCAGTGAGTTATGAATCGAGCAATGCAAAGCGTGATTTTGCAGAAAATGGTGAATGGGATGATACAGCGGATAGCGAAACGGCAGGCCTTCCTTTTGTATCTACCGTTTTATTTGACGATGAGGCGGAAGTATGGGAATCAAAACAAGATAGAGCGGCAAATTACAACTGCGATGAGGTGGGAACAGCTCTGAATTATAAGATTATTAATGAGGCGGTAAGCCGTGTAAGGAGTTGTAATATTTCGGATATTGCTATGACATTTGACGGCGGTGCTTGGAAAGAGGATATTGACCGGGATTTTGAGAAGAGGGGCGAAAAGCATGAATCTACTGGAGTACATGAGGCGTAGAAATAAAAATGACGCTTTCAGAATGGGAAGATACTTTTGATAAAAAGGAAAGAGAAATCATTGTCTTAAGGCACGAAGGAGGCGGAGGAAGTCTCCGAAATGGGTTTTTAGGGAATGGGATGCCTATTTCTTAGCCTATGTGGACTGTGAAACAGGAGAGCTTCACAAAGAAGAAGGGCGGATTGAATTTCCGGTTATAGACAAAGAGGAGCCTCCATTTCAGTTTGAAGAGGAAAGCATTTACAAACTAAGGGTGCGTGAAAAGCTGCCTGAGGAAGTTCCTGAGGGAGCTTTGCCTGCAAAGAACTATTTTTTAGTGGTAAAAGTTCTTGAGAAAAATGCAGTTTGTCCGGAGCTTGAAGAAATACTTATAGAATATAGAAAACCCGTGGTTTTGCAGGATGATGTATTGGGGGAGCTAACTTATGATAAGCAGCTTAAAAGTTTTGAGGGAAATATAGCTTGGCTTCGTGGCAAGATCCATATTTCCTTATATGTAGATAAGGATAATAAGAGCGGTATAACAAAGGCAAAAAAGCTTCTGAAAACAATGGTTTTGGAACAGGAAAAATGGGATGCGGATTTGCGTAGTTTTGCTGCCAAAGAGCTTACGAAACTTGCCTGTGAGTGGGCGGAATCTGAAGAAGAGGCTGCTTTAATTACGGAAGAAAGCTTTGCAAAAAGAATCAGTCTAAGTTTGCTTTGGGTGACAGCGGGAGGTTCCTTTACCGCTTACCTTGATGATGATGAGCTTTTCTTCGGACATAGCATTGCAGTTAGCGGCAGTTCTAAGAAGGGGCTATTGTCGGCTGATATTGAGGGATAAGAGAATACAGAAGATAAGAACAGATATTTACTTTCTCGCTACATAAATCGGTTATTGTAGCGAGAAAGTATTGACCTTTTTCGCTACTGAATTTTAAAAATTATAGCGAACAGGGGTGCTCATATGAACGAAGTAAATATCTTTGATCAATTACTTGAAGAACAGAATGGATATATTCGATTAATTGATGCTCAAAATGAAGGAGTATCAAAAATCTGCAGTTCTGGATTATGTCCGTAAGAAGGAAATGGAAAAGGTGGCTCCCGGTATATATATTTCGCCTGATGTATGGGAAGATAGACTATATTTGATTCAACTTAGAAATAGAAAAATTATTTTTTCGCATGAAACAACTTTGTATATTCATAATCTTTCCGATAGAGAACCTTTTGCACCGGTGATTACTGTTGGACGAGGATATAATGCGAAACATTTAAAAGATAAAGGTATTATAGTCCATACGGTAAGACCGGAATGGATAGAGATTGGCTTGACAGAGGAGAAGACCTTTACCGGTAATACAGTACGAATCTATGATAGAGAGCGTTGTATCTGTGACATTATCAAGAATAAAAATAGAATGGATATTCAAGTATTCCAGATGGCTTTGAGGTTTTATTTTTCAGGTAGTGACAAAAATATCCATAAGCTCATGGAATATGCTCGCATCATGGGGATTTCGGATAAGGTGAGACAATATACAGAGGTATTACTATGATGAAAACTGCTACAGCTGTGAAGGCAAAGATAAAAAATAAAGCAGGGGGAAGTAGTGACAAATCCCAGATAATGCTAAGAATATATCTGATGGAAAGACTTCTGGAGAGAGTTTCTTTATCACGATATAGAGATAATTTTGTGTTAAAGGGTGGGCTTTTAGTATCTTCTTTGGTAGGTGTGGATATGCGCTCAACCATGGATATAGATACTACCGTAAAATCACTTCCGCTAAATAAAAGCGCAATACAAAAAATTTTGGAAGAAATAATGGCAATTGGCTTAGAGGATGGAGTTTGCTTTCATATAACTAAGGTGCAGGATATTATGGAAGGTCATGCGTATGAAGGTGTTCGTTTTATGATAGACTGCACTATGGATAAGCTAAAAGCAGACCATTAAGATGGATATTTCAACCGGTGACGAGATTACACCGGGAGCGATTGAATATAAGTTACCACTTATCATTGAGGACAGATCAATTGATCTTTGGGCTTACAATTTGGAAACGCTTCTTGCGGAAAAACTGGAAACTATCATGGTAAGGGCAGAAGCGAATACCAGAATGAGAGATTTTTATGATATATGTATTACTTGAGCAAGATGCAGAAACTATTGACAGAGATACAATGAAAGCTGCATTTTATGCTACTTGCAAGAAAAGGGGTCCATTGAGCTGATTGGGGCAATAGATGATGTTATCAATAAAATTTCTGATGATGATACAATGAGGCAGCTATGGAATAACTACCGTAAAACGAACTATTACGTAGGTGCGTTAGAATGGGAAGATGTGATAGGGAGTGCAAGAAAATTAAGAATAATGATTGAGTAATATAATGCATACATACCTTAATCCGGTAGCCTATTTGTAGGAGTCAAGAAGTTCGACCTCTAATGGTAATTTTAGTTGCCGAGCAATATTAAACAAAGAGTATGAAAATGCTCATTTTCAAAAAGGAAAGGGTACGAAAGACAGGGAAAAATATGAAATTAGAATCTTTACAAGAGGAACCAGAAACTTGTCTTGACCTATCCTCACAAGTCTAACTTTAATAGGATAGGCTGCTTATCCATGGTAGTATTATCTTTTATTGTTATTTGGATACTGAAGTATCTTACGCGTTATCATACTGATTTTTCAGATAAACTGATTATGGCAATTGAGTTGATTGTCGCTCCGCTCCTTGTATGGTTTATGGGATATTATCTCTTCATAAATGGAGTGAAATTAGAAATTTATGAAAACGAAGTTGTTCAATACTATACTTATGGAAGTAGAGGACGGAGTGTATTACATTTTAAATTTAAACTTGAAGACATAGAACAAATAAAAACGAAGAATCGTCCGTTTCATTGTCTGAAGATGACCATAAAAATTAGGGAATCCCGTTCTTTGTGGTTTGCATGAGCAGAAACTCAATAAGCTGGAGACGGTAAGTGCCATCCTGGATAGAGCGGATTGTTTTTATGCAAGAGATAGAACAATTTACAGAAAGAAAAATCAAGGATCGATTTAGGAAGTACAATGATTAGTTAAAAATTTTTCACTTCGTCTAATATATATTGTAGTTTGAGAAACGGTAAATCAATGATCAAGATTTAGCTAGGAACTTGATTTTAGGCTATAAGTAAGAATAGGAGTCTATTGAGAGAAGCTTTTTAGAATGTTATAATACCTCGGATCCAATATGACATAAGGTTTCCTGATTTTTCGATAGAATCCGAAAAATGTACAATAGAAATAAGGAGTATGAAACATGAAACTGGGAATTGTCGAGTTTACCGAGATGTGGGAAAGTCCACTCTTTTTAATGCGATAACACGAGGCGGGGCGAGTCTGCAGAATTATCCCTTCTGTACGGATAGATCCGAATGTGGGCGTTGGAAGCGGTTCCGGATGAACGCGCAACTTCTTTCCGACCTCTATCATTCCGAGAAGATTACCCCGGCGGTAATCGAGTTCGCTGAATATTGCGGGGCTGGTCAGCGGCGCTTCCAGGGAGAAGGCCTCGAAAATCAGTTCCTCGGAAATATTCGGAAACGGACGCTATCGTGCACGTGGTTCGTTGCTTTGATGATGATAATGTCATTCATGTGGACGGCTCCGTAGATCCGATTCGAGATATTGGAAACCATTGAGCTGGAACTCATTTCTCCGACCTGGAAGTCTTAGACCGGAGGATGGCAAAGACGAAGAAACTCGCGAATAACGATAAGGATGCGAAGAAGGAGTATGCGCTTCTGGAAAAGCTCCATGCGCATCTGGAAGAGGGAAAACTCGCGATCAACTTTGAAGCCGAAGGGAAGATGCGCGTTCCTGGACAGCCTGGGACTGCTTACCGCAAGCCCGTGATTTATGCCTGCAATGTGGGGAAGAGCCTTTCGGGACGACGGCGCATCGAACCCCTATGTCCAGAAGGTGGAGAGTACGCGAAGAAGAATCATTCGGAAAGCTTTGTTATCTCTGCGCAGATTGAGCAGGAGATTTCCGAGCTTTCCGATGAAGAGAAGGGTGAGTATCTGGAGTCCTTGGGACTTTCCGAGTCGGGACTCGATAAGATTGTACGCGCTTCCTATTTCTCACTGGGACTCATGCTTATCTTACCGCCGGAGAGAAGGAAACCAGAGCATGGACGATTAAGAAAGGAACGAAGGCGCCGCAGGAAACTGCCCGGAAAAGATTCATACCGACTTTTGAAGAGGATTCATCAGAGCGGAAGTGGTAAACTAAGCACCTTCTGGACAACGGGTCTCTCTCCGCTGCAGAGAGAAAGGCCTTGTACGAATGGAAGGAAAAAGAATATGTGATGCAGGACGGCGATGTCGTTTTGTTCCGCTTTTAACGTCTGATGCTTCTTCTCCACATTGAAATCTTGGAAATTATGGGAGTTACCGTATTATAGCGGTAGCTCATACAATTTAACCCTACCTAACCCCTACCGAGAATTTCCATTGTATCTTTTTGTGTATTTTCCAGCTTCATTAGTTCACGTCTTTTGAAGTCATTTGAAGGATGAGTATAGGTATCTATCGTTTCACGAATATTCGCATGTCCAGGAACAGCCTGCAAAGCTCTCATGTCCACATTTTTCTCAGCACCTCGTGTAGCTTATAAGTGTGTCTTAAACAGTGTGGGTGAAGACCTTTTGCTTCGATTTTTTTCATGAATAGAATAGAAAAGTACGGCGCATATTATTTGGTTCCAATGGTTTTCCAAGCTGAGTACAGAATACAAGGTCATTATCATCGTAAGCAGCTCCAGCCTTTTGCTTATTCGTTTCCTGCTGTTCATATACCTTAGCAAGTATTTCCATGGTGCTATCATCAAAGAGGAATGGTTCTTTTTCCTGCCTCTGTTTTTGGGTCTCCAAAATCCAGATACCAGTGAGAGCTTGTTTCGTCTGGGTCTTTTGCTTTATAGAGAGTTCTTTTTACATGAAGCTCATCATTTTCAAAAATCAATATCGCTCCATTTAAGACCAAGCAATTCTCCCAGACGCATGCCTGTATGGAGGTCAAAAATATACATGATTCCCATATAAGTTTTGCTAGCCTGTTCAATAAACGCTATTTCTGTTCAGCAGTAAGTACATTTATTTTGGGCTTTGATGTTTTAGGTAATTTCACTCTGTTAGCAACATTTCGTGCAATTAAACCGTCATCAATAGCTGTTTCAAACATTGTGAAGTAATTTATATATGTCTATTACGGTTGAGGGTGCTAGACCTTTTTCAGAAAGTCCATTGACGAATCTCTGAATGATATCTTGTCTTAAACTCTTGATTTTATAATGACCGATAGCAGGATTTATATGGTTGTTTACTTTACGGAATAATTATTGTAGGTGGCAGGGACGGACGTGCGGCTTTTGTATGTTGCATATATACGTCCATCCATTCCCTAACGGTCATTTCTGTAGGATTTGTGATGATTCCTTTTGCAAATTATTCTGTAAGTCGGTCATTTTCTCGAAAGCTTCTGTTTTTACCATAAAGAGACTTGCGAACCTGCTTGCCAGTGGCATCAATATAAACGGTTACACGGGCTTCCCATGTGCCGTCTTTTCTCTTGCGTATAGAACCTTCATTCTGTCCTCGCTTTTTTGCCATAAAATTAGCACTCCCTTTCAAAATTTGAATTATTTAAGCCTTTCCTAAAGTTTTTCCTGACACGTAGTTTCTTTTTGGAAATAGAAGAAAAGTTCAATATGGCGGAGAAACCTAGCTGTTGGATGGATTCTGCAATTTCGGTTATTTCACGTTTGCTATAAAAAAGAGCAGACTCTTTTGCTATATCTTCTGGAGTGATGTCAGATTTTGATAAACGTCTTGAGGTCAAGGTAATGTATTCTATATATTCTGTAAAATTAAATTCCATTCACCCCAAAGCTCAATAAATCCCCGTCTTTGTGGATTCTTTTTGCTGATGGATAATTCTTTAAGAGCATCTGCCGTTGTGGAGACGATATAATCAGCTTCATCTTCCGAGACAGTTTCCATGGCATGAAACATTGAATTAACACATTCTCGCTCAGAATAATTTGTAACTTTTTGAGTTGTTTCATCAGTTAATCCGTATAAAAATCAGTTGTGCAGGAATAGTATTTAGCAAGTGAGACTAGCACAGCATGGTCTGGAAGATTTCTTCCACTTTCATAATTACTTAAAGCTTGTTTAGTAATGCCGATGTCATCAGCAACATCTTTCTGACCTAAGTCTGTCTTAGCTTTACGAAGTTCCTTTAATCTTGTTCCTACTATATGTTTGATTAAAGTTTCTTAGAGACTTTTTCCATAATGTTTGTACTCCTTTCTGTGATACAATTATTGTTCTCTATTTCGTCGAAAAGTAAAGAGATAAAATACATTATCCTCAAACGGGAAAAATTGTTATTGACATCATAACTCTTTTATGTTAAATTGTCAACAGAAACTGAAAAATAGGACAAAAGGGCATAATATAACGAACTGACTTTTTGAAAGGAGAGCTAGTGATGGAAGAATACCGTAGTGGGATGAAGTGCCACTGGTACTCAGTGCAAAAAGATGTTCAGAAAATACTGGGTTTATCAAAAGGAAAAACCTATGAGCTGATGAATTCAGAACAATTCTCTACACTTTTTATGAACAAACGAATGCTTGTTACTAAAAGAAGCGTTTATCGCATGGCTTACGAGAGATGAGCGAAAAATTAAAAAGGAGGGCTATTCGGTATGCGTAAAAAGAGCAGTTGTCTGAAAATGTAATTAAAGGGATTTAGAAATTTATAGTTGAAACAGTTCAGCGGTGTAGATGTATATACAATTATGCTGACAAGCATGGATTTGATGATTTTTAATGTATGATTTAACAGATGTGGATTGGGTACAAATAGGATGCGTTGAGAGGGAATTTTATACTGGACAGTGATTTTATCTATACACACTTTGAAAGTTATTGGAAAAAGAAAGGTGGTAGCGTGCGTGACCTGATTTGATAAATCATTGTTTTATGAACTGCTATATAAAGCCAAAGTTACTTGTTCATGCACCTTTTATTCTCGCAAACCATTACATACAATTCGTAGTATGGGTGGTATTAAGAAAAAGAAGTATTTTTGTATCGCTAAGGACAGCGTAGGTTATTCCAATTCCATGCTGAATTGGTTATAATCAATATAAATTTTCCCATGTAAGAGAACAGCCCTGCTCAACAAAAGAGTAGGGCTGTTCTTCATCCGTTAAAGACGAGCTTCGCAATATTCATCATCTTCGCAGGCTATTGTAATAGTGACAGAATAAATGTCAATGCTGTTACGGTTGAGAATCATTGTTTCCATATGATGTTCCTCATTCTCAGATAATTTTCCATGAAAGATAAGGTAACTTTCAATGAACTTATTATCATTTGGTATGTGACCTGTTAACGGATCATCTACAGGAAAATAATATGTTACGAGAGTTGTATGTTCCCAATACCATAATTCTGACATATAACTACGGTAATCAGAGAAACATTCTTCATTTGTTTCGATAGTACCATCTGGCATATCATTGCCATGGACAAGTTCCGCTGTAATAATAACACGTTCATCTTCAAAAGGGTCATAGCCATGCTCTAAATCGTCTATTATACGTTCTTCTTCACTTAGAGCTTTAGCGGAATGTAATGCAGAATCACATAAAAGAGCTAATTCGGCTGGAGTCTTTGTTTCGATAGGGAGTTTTCCCATATTGTGTTGTTGGATGATATCCCATGCAGCATTGAACCAGAGCATATACATATCCTCTGGATATTCCGCATCTTTTGTCTTTCCTTTGAAATCCTCAAAAGCATCATTTCTGATAAGCAGATGATTCCCAGAACCCAGATATTCATAGTTCCATCCATTTGGAATTTTTGCATTTTCTCCCAAAGTACTAAAATCACATTCTTTTTAGAACAGGAATGGAGCAGAATAGCTTAGTTAAACTGATATCCCCGTAGCAATAATTGCAATGAAAGATACTTCCACCAGAAGTGACAATCAAGACTTTTCCAGACTCTCCCATAGCACCGCTTTCAGCAAAGAAGATAAATTGCACATTCTTGAAAACATCCTTTTTAAGGTCTGCATTGTAAATCTCAGTAACAAGCTGTTCCATTTTGGTATCCTCCTGTTTGTCCTTTTGCCAATTTGTATCATATTTTCCACCCATTTGTGCAGGTTATTTTCTTGCTTTTCGGTATCAGCAGTAATGATAAATTCCTGCCCTCTGGCTGAAGAATTTAACAGCGAAAATCCGTTTTTCAGAACAGGGTGGTTATTTCCTTGCCAAGAGATAGAAATGCTTTTTTGAGCAAAGAACGGCGGTAATTGCCATAAGCTACGATTGTTCTGTCCACTCTGAGTAAGGACAAGGGTTTCGGTATATCGGAAAGTGCCATATTCCGCAGGCAAATATAAACGGTTGTTGGCATGATTTGTATTATTACTATGAGGATGCCACGGATAGAAATCCGTGATTTTCTGTTCATCTCTTAAGATATCTCCAACACGCATATATCCATAGATAATATGACGAATGGGTGAGCCTTTATTAAAAGCTAATGTGCCGTCTGCCTGTAGCCTGGTTTGCTGAAACATACCGTAAAACAGGAAGATATCTCCGATATCCACATCTAATTTATCTAAATGGGCAGCAGGTATATCCCATTGCCCAAAGGCTGGTTTCCATGTAGTTGGCTTGTTTGTAATTGTATTATATATATCAGGGTCAAGATGACAGGTAGGATTCTTGGAAAAATTAAAAACGTGGTTTTTAATTGGTGGATGATCTCTTGCAAGCTCTGACCGTTATAATACAATTCACTATATTTCTGTCCACTCGTATTATCTGGAATAGGAAGAGATAACAATGTACCGTCTGGAAGTATTGGACTTGGTATGCCTCCAGCTTCGCTATCCATTCCCTTTCTGCTCAATATAACTTTCATGTGACACCTCCATAAGGACTTGTCACAATCTTAGCATATCGCACACATAAAAAACAACTAATAGCATATGTAAATAATACCATGTGCGGATTAAATATAATATTTGCTATTTGTATCATTTTAACATACGGATAGCAAAGGAGAGTTGTTTAATGATACAGAAAAAGAGAAAGTCTATACAAAGGAAGAATCATTTAGCCAGAATATAGGAAAAGCGAATCAAGAGGAACGACTTACGTTTTGAATTTAACACAAGAAAAATTGGCAGAAGATGTTAATTTGTCGATGGCATATATTGGACAGGTAGAACGTGGAGACCGCAGTCTTACATTGGACAATCTGATTATTGTTGCCAAAACGGCTTGGAGTAACCATAGACTACTTGCTTTCAGATTGTATTACACCAAAGGAGGATGACGAGTACAGGCTTTGGAGTCAGCTAATGGATGCTAGGTCACAAAGAGAAAAATGCTAGCAATCAATATGGTAAATCTGATGTTTCGCTATCTTGACGAAAGCCCAGTGAGAGAACCAATTTTCATAATTAGGATATGACTGATTACAGTCATATATTGCCTCATGAGTCTGAAAATTATTTTAAACAGAAAATATATTCAGAGGTATGTAAAAATCAATTTTCCACGGAAAAAGTTTAAAAACGGTTTAAATGTGTAATCGTTTAACAATTCCGTGGAAAATGATGAAATTCGTTTAATTTAAACTCTATTTTTAAGGGATGTTTTACCAGCTTGTATCCGTTGAAGCGACTGAGAAATGGCTTAACGGTTCATAGGCACTTATGGGCTTTTTCCTTACAGAGTAAGTAATCTCTAACACATCATAATCAGCTTCGTGTAATGTTCAGAGTTAGCTTCTTTGACATTATAGAAAACACCATATCCCTGTATTTGATGAACACGGTATGTCGCATAATATAAAGCCTTTGAAATTATCATAGGTCATTTCTGAGTTATCTTCTCCGTACATTTTTGTCATGTAACCAAACAAATTCCGATAGTCATCTGATTGGAATTTATCAACAGTACAACTGTATCGTCCTAAAGAAGAATCCTCATTATTTATATTATCAAATGTGAGTCGTTTCTGATTTATAAGAAGCCACCATAAGCGTTGTAAGAGGGCTTCAAAATTAGAAAAATGCCGTTTCCCACGGCTTGAAAACTCATTTACAATATATTTTTCTTCTGCTGCCACATTGTTTCCCAGAACAGCGGCAACATGAAAGTGAGGGTGATAAGAATCTTCTTTATATGTGATTTCAAGAGAACGGATGAGCCTTGAAAGCCATATGATGAAAGGTCGAGTCCCTTCACTTTTTTGTTGCCATTCAAATACGTTACCAGCGTTTTGAAACAGGTATTCATTTTCCAAATGGTATTTCTGAGATTTTCTCCATTACAGTCAGGGACAGTCAAGACAATATGATAAAGATTATCTTGATATTGTTGGAGATAGGGAAGAAAGCGGTTTGCAGTATGATTTTTCATCTGACTGCAATTATTACAAAATTTATCTTTACATAGATAGGTATGAAGCAGTACCTTTTATATGACTTTTTCTCATAGGTTTCTGTTAACCAAAATTTGTTACAGCCTTGTAAGCGTTTCATGCGGTTTCGTAATTGATTGATTTCAGCTTGAGACATACGGCTTTTTGACAATGCCGTTGGCAAGCAATTTCAGAAAAGTAGTATTCCATTGTATTGTTCCGTATGGTATTTCCGCTCATGCGTTCTATGCTTCTGTTTGACATTTGTTTTACAAGCGTTGTTTTGTTTTATAGCTTCCATATTGAATCCTCCCAGATTTCCTTTTTCTTAGTACACTTAACTCTATAAAGAGAATAGATATAATTTATAGGGATAGAGACAAAATTTTTACCCTATCTGAACCCCTAACCGAACGATTTTTCTTGGAATTTGATGAACATAATGAACGGTTAAGGGTAGATTTTTCAAACTAAATGATATATAATGCATCAAGTGAAGACTATGAAACAAGATGAATTTTTAGAATTATAGTGTTCCTGTTTTAATGTATGAGGGATAATCATCTCTTTTCGATAAAAACGAAGCGGTAAAACAAAAAGTTCCGAAAGTAAATGGGGAACAAGATCTTCATATAAAAAGTCGAATAAAGGAAATTTAACCGGTGAAAACGAGTTGTAGAGATACAGCTCGTATGTACCATGTTTTTCTCAAATTGTACTATTTATAGATTTTTCTATAGGCGAAGACGTGAAAAATAGCCGCTTTTCGACTGCAAATTCTAGTATCTTGTCTTGACTCTTCCCTAAAAATCATGCATTATAATGTTGAAGTGGGAAAAAGTGGGAGAAAGTGGTAAATTATGTTTACGGGAGAGTATCATCACAATTTAGATACGAAGGGCAGGATGATGATTCCTGCTAAATTCCGTGAGGATGGTTATAACGAATTTACCCTTACCCGTTCCCTCGACGGTTGTCTTTCTCTCTATGCTATTCCGGAATGGAAGGAGCTGGAGGAAAAACTGCAGGCTCTGCCTATGACCAGTAAGCAGGCGAGAACCTTGAAACGATTTCTTTTAGGAAGTGCTATTTCCTGTGAGTGTGATAAGCAGGGGAGAATTTTGATTCCGCAGACACTCAGAGAGAAGGCGTCTTTAGAAAAGGATGTGGTTCTCCTTGGCGTAGGTGACCATGCGGAGATTTGGTCCGAGAGCTTGTGGAACGACAACAATGATTTCTCCGACTACGAACAGCTTGCAACGGATATGGAAGGTTTGGGAATCTAATGGAATTTCAGCACAAAAGCATTTTGCTTAACGAATGCATGGAAGGTCTGTCCATTAAAGAGGACGGAATCTATGTGGACGGTACGCTGGGAGGCGGCGGACATTCCTTTCATATTTTGGAAAGACTTGGTGAAAGAGGAAGGCTAATCGGGATAGATCAGGATGAAGATGCGATAAAAGCGGCAACGAAGAGACTCGAGGCATTTGCAAATAAGGTCACAATAGTGCGTGACAATTACGAACATTTTCAGACAATCCTTTTCCACCCTTTCTATTCCCAAGGTGGATGGGATCTCTTTGGACTTAGGGGTTTCCTCCTATCAGTTCGATGAGGCCGACAGAGGATTTTCTTATCGCTTTGACGCACCGCTCGACATGCGGATGGACAGAAGGCAGGATTTTACCGCAAAGGATCTTATCAACAACTACAGCGAGCAGGAACTTTACCGTATCATACGGGATTACGGAGAAGATAAGTTCGCAGGAACATTGCCAAGCACATTGTAAAAAGAGAGAAAAAGCCGATCGAGACGACCTTCGAGCTTTCGGAAATCATCAGTCATGCCATACCGATGAAAAATGAGAGTGCAGGGAGGCCATCCCGCGAAGAAGACCTTTCAAGCCGTACGGATCGCACTGAATCGAGAGCTTGAGGTTTTGGAAGAGTCCATAGAGGGCATGATTAAGGCGCTGAAGCCGGAGGGGAGACTGGCATCATCAGCTTTCATCTCTGGAGGATCGCATAGTAAAGAAGGCTTTTCGGACTGCGGAAGATCCGTGTATTTGTCCGAAAGATTTTCCGATATGTACCTGCGGAAGAAAAAGCTTGGGAAGAGTAATCAGCAAAAAGCCATTATTCCGAGTGATTTGGAAATGGAAGAAAATCTGAGGGCAAGGAGTGCAAAGCTTGAATCTTTTGAACGAGGACAGTAGAGTAAAGACTGAAGTATAGCAGTGAATGTGAGAGAAGGGATGCTGTCACATTTTGGATAGAGGGAAATGTGATTAAAGAAGGATAAGAGGGAAAGTATGGCAAGGAAGCTGGCAGAAAGAAAAGCAAGGTATATTGCCGGTTCGGTAGTGACGAAGAGGAGATTTCGCCACGAAGAAAAACGGAAAAAGGTCAGGAAGACAGCCAGTTTCCCAAGAAGGGGACAAAAAGGAATGCGAAGGTTTTTAAAAATGGCACTATTTCCCGGGAAGACAGGGCCAGAATTCTCAGGGAAAGAGAGATGGGACATATCCTGCAACAGGAAAGATTGCAGGGGAAGGCGTCTGCCAATTTTGCTTTGGCATTTTTCGGTGGCCTTATTTATGTTGATTACGGGAGGACTTTGTTTTCATTACATCAAACTGCAGACGGAAGTCAATACCAGAATGCATCGTATTGAACAAAAAGAAAAAGAAATTGAAAATTTAAAACAGAAAAACGATGCACTGCAAAATGCCATTAATTCCGCTCTGGATCGGAAAAATCTACACGATAGCTACGGAGGAACTGGAATGGTTTATCCCGGTGATAATCAGGGTGATAGAGTACAAAAAGTCGGAAAGTGAGTATGTAAGGCAATGAAAAACATCCCAAAAAGTCTTGAAAGAGGAACAGAAGAAAAAGACGGCAGACTAAGATTCTGCCCGTATATGCAAGAAAAGCTGATGGTAGGATTTGTTTTTTTAATCCTGCTATTTGCTATTTTAAGCGTTGTTATTTTTCGACTGGTTCAGAAAAAAGGGGAAGAGTACAGCCGCATCGTTTTGGGACAGAGGCAATCCGGATACGGTTCTCGCATTATTCAGGCAAAAAGGGGAGAGATTCTGGACAGGGACGGGACAGTCCTTGCCGAAAGTCAAAAGGTCTACAACCTCATTGTTGATCCGAGAGCAATTACCTCCAGAAGTGATGACCGATATTCTAAAGCATGCATGGATGCCCTAAGAGACTATTTTAAAGGAGATGAAAGAGTAGAGCTTGCGGAAAAGAGCATAAATAAAAATAAGGGACTCCCGACAAATAAGAAAAGTGCCTATTTCAAATTCAAGGAAGGCTTAACTTACGAGGAAAAAGAGGCTTTTCAAAAGTATATTGATGAAAAAAATACCGAATATCGTAAAAATGGAAACAAGTACGAAATAAAAAGGACTGCAGTTTGATGACCGGTATAGAAGAAATTATCCTTATAAAGAGCTTGCTTGTAATGTCATAGGTTTTGCTTTCGGATGACCGGGGAACGGGAGGCGTGGAACAATATTATAACGACGAACTGCTTGGGACAAATGGAAGAGAATACGGCTATCTGGATTCCGATACGAAATTACAGTCCGTTATTCGAGAAGCAACGGACTGGAAACAGCATAGTTACCACTTTGAATTTTTAACATTCAAAGAACGGCGGAAAAAGTATCTTCAGGAGTGGCAGACGGAGGATGTAGGCTCTAAAATGGCTGCGGCTATCGTGATGAATCCGAAAAATGGGAAATCCTTGCGATGGCCAGTACGAACCGTTTTGATTTAAATCATCCGAGAGAATTGGATAAGACGGTGTACCCGGACAGTTTACTGCGAGAACTCGGAAAAAAAGAGGCGGTAAGCACATACAAAAGAGAACACAATCAGCCTATCAGTGAAGACGCAATCGGTTCCGTTTACAGTGATTCCGAAATCCTTTCCTTCGGCACACAGGTTGTTTGGAATCAGATGTGGAGAAATGTAGCGGTTTCCGACAGTTATGAGCCCGGTTCCACGGCAAAGCCTTTTTACTATAGCTGGCGCCTTGGAAGAAGCTGCCATTCGCCCCGAGACCACTTTTTCGCTGTGACGGTTATATTACTTTTAAGTGACGGGGTAAAAACTTGGAATATCCGTTGTCATAAGAGAGACGGGCACGGGACACTGGACGCCGAGCAGGCACTGATGCAATCCTGCAATGTCTATCTTATGAATACGGCTTTTCAGGAAGGTGCGGAAAATTTTGTCAAATACCAGCATATCTTCGGGTTCGGGGAAAAAACGGGCGTTGATTTACCGGGAGAGGCGGACACTTCTTCTCTTTTATATAAAGCGGAAAGTTTAGGGAAGACTTCACTGGCAACAAACTCGTTCGGACAGAACTACAATGTCACGATGATTCAGATGGCGGCAGCGTTTTCCAGTATTGTTAATGGAGGTTCCTACTATAGACCGCATGTGGTAAAACAGATTTTGAATTCCAACGGAACGGTTATCAAAAATGTGGAACCGGAACTCCTTAGAGTAACAAATTCCGAGACAACCAGCGATTTTCTAAAAGGAGGCCTTGTACCAGACGGTGGAAAAAGGAACCGGAAGACCAAGCGAAAAATTCAGGGCTATCATGTGGGGAAAACGGGTACAGCACAAAAGCTCCCGAGGTCCGAGAAAAACTACCTTGTTTCCTTCTGCGGTTTCGCCCCGGTAGAGGATCCGGAGATTTTAGTTTATGTTATTGTGGATACACCGAATTTGGACGGAGAGGAACAGGCCAGTGCTTCTTTTGCAACTAAAATTGAACAAAAGATTATGAACGATTCACTGCAATTTCTGAATATCCCGCCGCAGGGAGAAACGGATCCGGAGGCCTCCCTGAATAAGGGGCTTATGGAAGAAAAATGACAGTAAGGAAAAAGGAAGAAGGCAGTGTCAAAGAGGAAAACGGCTCTTCATCGGAAAGCGACGAAAAATAGATTCGGATGAAGCGGTTCCTGGGGAGCTTCCGAAAGCAGTACTGCTGAAAATGAAAATTAGGGGGAGAAAAATATGCAGAGTAATACTATTGCACTGGGGATTGCCTTTTTAGTCATGTTGCTGATCTCCCCAAGAGGAATAGAAATTTTACATAGGCTGAAATTTGGGCAGGAAGTACGGGATGACGGACCTAAAGCACATTTGAAGAAGCAGGGAACGCCCACTATGGGAGGAATTTTGTTTCTGATTGCCATAAGTGTTGCAATCCTTCCTTTTTTGAAAGATTCGGGAGGTATGCTTCCTGCCTATTTACTCGGCCTTGGGTTCGGGATTGTAGGTTTTATCGATGACTATTTAAAGGTAGTGAAAGCATCAGTCGAGGGGCTTTAATCCGAAGCAAAAAATGGCAGCGCAAGTCTTGATTTCTCTTTTGTATATTGCCTACTTATATCTTTTACGGAGGACATACGAGCGCATTTTTAATTCCTTCTTAAAGGATACGAGTATTTCTTTCGGATTGCTCTTCTTCCCGATTTCTCTGTTCATCATTACGGCAACGGATACGGGAGCCAATTTTACCGACGGGGTTGACGGACTTGCAAGCAGTGTAACGGCGGTAATTGTATTCTTTCTTTTTATGGTGGATAGAGTATTGATAGGAGATGCTGTACTAGGGGTTCTCCCCGGTGCAGTGCTGAGGGGCTCTCGGCTTCCTCTGCTTTAATGCGAACCCTGCAAGGTTTTTATGGGAGACACGGGTCTCTTGCTTTAGGAGGCTTTGTGGTGGCCATGGCGATTCAGACGGAAACGGCACTTTTACATTCCGTTTTTGCCTTTGTGTACTTTTATGGAAGTGCTTTCGTCATTATACAGGGTGGGCTACTTTAAAATGACACACGGAAAGCGCATTTTCAAAATGGCTCCCTATCCATCATCACTTTTGAACTCCTTGGTTGGTCGGAAACAGGGTGGTAACAATTTTCAGTATTATTACGATTTTGGCCTGCTTTTTGTGGCGATGGTTTTGGAGCTGACTTAAGGTGGAAGGGCAGAAGCGAAAAAGAGCAAAACAATAAAAAGCATAAAAGCATAAAAAGCATAAAAAGCAACTAGAAGCATAAAAGCAAAAAGCATAAAAGTTACAAAAGTAAAAACAAAAAGAAAAAGCAATAAGAGATGGACAAAAAGGACAAAGGAACAGAGGGAAGAAAATGAACAGGCAGAAAGTTTTGGTATTAGGGACAGGCAGAAGTGGAATAGCATCGGCAAAGCAGATTCTTGCCATGGGGAGAGGTGGTTTTCTTTGACGCTAATCCCAAATTGGATGAGGCAAAACTGTCTTAGTCAATTTAAGAAGAAAGAAGCAACAAAAATCAGTAGAGTGATAAAAGGCAAGCTTTTGGAGAGATTTGCTGAAAAATCGATGCGGCGGTAATCAGTCCCGGTATTGCGATGGATGAGCCCTATGTCCTTTTGTTAAATGCTGCCAAAATCCCGGTTATCGGAGAAATCGAGCTGGCCTACCAGTCCTGCAAGGGAAGCTCTGTGCAGTGACCGGAACAAACGGAAAAACAACAACAGTCAGCCTTATCGGAGAGATTTTAAAGAGTAAGTATACGGATACGCATGTTGTCGGAAATATCGGAAATCCGTTTACCGCGGAAGCGCTGGACACCGAGGAGCAATCCGCTACGGTTTGTGAAGTGAGCTCTTTTCAGCTGGAATCCATCGTGGATTTTCGTCCTGATGTGGCGGCCATTACCAACATTACGCCCGACCATCTGGATCGCCATAAAACCATGAAAAACTATATTATGATAAAAGAATCCATTGCCATGAACCAGACGGAAGAGGACAGTATAGTGCTGAACTATATGGATACGGAGCTTCGAAAGTTCGGGAAAAAAGAAATCTGAAGCCCAAAGTCATCTGGTTTTTCCTCGGAGGAAGAACCCAAGGAAGGATTTATTCTAGAGAAGGGAGTTTATTTATAAGACTAAGGAAAAGGAAGAAAAACTCTTTAAAAACTAAGGATATACAGCTTTTAGGTAAAGCATAATTATGAAAATGTGATGTGTGCGATGGCGGTTGCCTCTGCAAATGGATGTTCCCATGGATAAAATCATAAAGGTCTGTAAGAAATTCAAACCTGTGGAGCACCGAATTGAATTTGTAAGAGAAAGATCCGGCGTTCGCTATTATAATGATTCCAAGGAGACCAATGTGGACGCAGCAATCCAAGCTCTACGCGTATGCCGGGACCTGTACTCCTGATTGGAGGAGGGTATGATAAGCACGTGGATTTTGACGCGTGGGTAAAGGAATTTAAGGGAAGAGTAAGTACCTTGTCTTGATAGGGGAAACCAGAAATCAGATTGCCGCATGCGCAAAAACACGGTTTCACAATTTGATGTTTGCGGAAGACATGGATGAAGCGGTAAAGGATTGTGCAGCCTATGCCGATCCCGGAGACTATGTGCTTTTAAGTCCCGCCTGTACATCATGGGGATGTTCAAGGACTATGAAGAAAGAGGAAGCATTTTCAAAGACTGCGTAAAAAATCTGTAGGAACTGTATAGCGGAAGAAAGAACTGTAAAAAAGGATGCGAAGAGCTGTAGAAAAGAGTCCAAAGGCGATGTAAAGGTGACGAAAAGAATCGGAGAGAGGGAAGGTGGTGGCAAAAAGAAGAAGTTAAAGCATTTTTTATGATTTTTCCTTAGTGGTAATGGTCTTTTCCATTACCCTTTTCGGATTACTTATGCTTTACTCGGCATCCGGATATATGGCGGTAAAAAGCGACCTCGGGAGCATGTACTATCTTAGGAAGCAGGGCGGGTTTGCCCTCATGGGATTTTTGCAATGCTCTTTCTTTTCCCGATTTTTGACTATCATTGGCTTGCGAAATTGAATGGAATCATCTACCCTCGCATCTCTTGTCGTCGTGATTGCCAGTTTCTTTTCGGGAGTGGCTTCCCACGGATCAAGCCGTTGGCTTAGAATCATGGGAGTACAGTTCCAGCCGTCAGAGCTTATGAAGCCCGCAGTGATTATAATGCTCGCTACCATCTTCACTTCCTTAGGGTATCGTATCAATACAAGGAAGCAAGTTGTGAGAAGCTTTCTCTGCCTTTTTTTCCGGCAATAGGGTATTATGATTACGAATCTTTCCACGGCAATCATTATTCTCGGGATTGCCGTCTTTATGCTTTTTGCGGCAACACAGTCCTATCGCCATTTCTTTTCTTTTTGCTTAGTTTTACGGTTCTTGTTCATCTCGGTGCCTATCCTTTAGCGCTGTTTTGAAAAATGTCGGATTTTTGCAGAGCTATCAGATTACGAGAATCCTGGCATGGAAGAATCCGTCTGATTATCCGGACGTTACCTATCAAACAAGACAGGGCTTTATGCGATTGCTTCCGGAGGAATTTTTCGGAAAAAGGTTTGGGAGAAAGCATACAAAAATTCCTTTGCGCCGAGGCGCAGAACGATATGATTTTCACGATTATATGTGAAGAACTTGGACTCGTCGGTGCGGTGGGGCTCATGCTGGTCTATGCCTTGATACTTTTCCGACTTTATGAAATTGCCAAAAATGCCAAAGACTTGTTTGGATCATTCCTCGTCATCGGGGTAATAGCCCACATTTCCTTACAGGCGATACTGAATATCGCAGTTGCAACGAATTCCATTCCGAATACGGGAATCACACTCCCCTTTATCAGTTACGGCGGAACATCTCTACTTATTCTTCTGGCTGAAATCGAATTTGTCTTAATGTATCCTGGCAGACCACTTTGGATACGGAAAAATGAGGAATAGGGCATGAGAAGAAGGAAAAGAAAGGATATCCCTATTTTCGGCTTTTTGCTTTTCTTCCTAGTATTAATTCTTTTACTCATCAGTACCAGAGTAAAACAAAATTACATTTTGGGAAATCGGCAGTACAGTAATAAGGAGCTCGAGAAACTGATATTTTCTGAAGATTTGGATTATAACAGCGCCTATGCTTTTGTGAAAGATAAATGGAAACCGCATAAAACACTTCCCTTCGTGGATCGCTATGAATTGCATTGGAAAAATCCCTTCTCCCTGGATATCATTGTGTACGAAAAAAACATAGTCGGCTATGTAGAGTATATGTCAGGGAATCTTTATTTTGACGGAGACGGTATCGTGGTCGAATCCACAAAGAAGAAGCTTCCGGGAATTCCGAAAATTACCGGACTGAAGTTCTCGAAGGTGAGTCTCTACAAGACACTTCCGGTGGAAGACAAAGCGGTTTTTCAGGGATATCCTGAATTTAAGCGCCTCGCTGAAAGCCGAGAATTTGGAATGCGATCACATTGATTACGATGCCATGTCCAATGCGACCCTCTATATGGGAGATATCAAGGTGCTTCTTGGAAACAACGAGGATATGGAGCAAAAAGCTTTCCAGCTTAAAAGATATCCTTCCCGCGCTTTCAGGAAGAAAAGGAACTCTGGATTTAACGAAGTACCGAGGGCGAAAAGAGAAGGAGGCCTATGTCTTCCGTGAGGAAAAATAATTCTTCCCCTTACAAATACTATAAAATTCTTATAATGATATAGTTAGTATGCATTGGGGAAATATTCCTTTACAGGACAGAAGATAGATTTTTAAGGAGGAAGACATGATAGAGATCCAACTTCCCGAGTCAGAAGCGGCGGCAAAGATAATCGTTGTAGGTGTTGGTGGCGCAGGAAATAACGCAGTAAACCGAATGGTGGACGAAGGCATTGCCGGCGTTGAATTCATCGGGGTAAATACAGATAAGCAGGCTTTACAGTCCAGTAAGGCCGCTACTTCCATGCCCATTGGGGAAAAACTGACGAAGGGTCTCGGATGCGGAGGAAAACCCGAAATCGGCACCAAGGCTGCCGAGGAAAGTGCGGAAGAGATTACTGCCGCACTGCAGGGCGCGGATATGGTCTTCGTCACCTGCGGAATGGGTGGAGGTACCGGAACCGGTGCGGCACCGATTATTGCAAAAATTGCGAAAGATATGGGGATTCTTACGGTGGGAGTTGTCACGAAGCCCTTCCGTTTTGAAGCAAGACAGAGAATGAAGAATGCCATGATGGGAATAGAAAGCGTTAAAGGGCGCGGTAGATACCCTGATTGTTATTCCGAATGACAGACTCCTGGACATTGTCGAGAAGAAGACTTCTCTTCCGGATGCACTGAAGAAGGCGGATGAGGTTCTGCAGCAGTCTGTTCAGGGAATCACGGATTTGATTAATGTTCCGGGTCTTATTAACCTTGACTTTGCGGATGTTTCCGCCGTAATGAAGGACAAGGGTGTTGCCCGTGTGGGAATAGGAAGAGCAAAGGGAGATGACAAGGCAATTGAAGCGGTGAAGACCGCAATTTCCTCTCCCCTTCTGGAAAGCAACCATCGAAGGCGCGACCGATGTCATCATCAATATTTCCGGAGATATCAGTCTGGTTGAGGCAAATGACGCCGCATCTTATGTGGAAGATTTAGTCGGGGAAAATGCCAACATTATCTTTGGCGCAATGTATAACGAAGATGCAGGATGAAGTTTCCATTACGGTTATTGCTACGGGAATTAAAGAGAAAGTCGCAAAGGAAGAAACACCGAAGATGAGTCAGCAGACAAGCAGCTTGCAGAACGGTTTACATAGCGGACTTCATAACACGGCTATGCCGCAGAGCTTAGGCGGAACAAGCTTTTTAAATAATCAAAGACCTGTTGCCCGGTTCTCAGAGAAAGACCTGAGCTTCCTCTGAGCCTCAGCTGGGACATACCTAAAAACGGGGAAACCTTGGATATCCCCGTGCAGTCGAAACCGCGATATGAGAAGGAAAGAAGTTTGAAATTCCGGATTTTCCTTCGCGGAAGAAAAATAAAGAGTGAGTGCAGGCTATGTCCTAAGGGCATAGCCTTTTTAAAGACGGGGAAAGTTCGCTTTTGCGTATTTTTCTCGTTTACTTGATTCATAACGAGTATCGTGCAAAGCGTGCGATATCTCGTTTAGGAGGCACATGGCAAAGTTAAGAGAAGAAATAGAAGAGAAGAACCTTTGCAATTATTTCTCACCCTGATGCGGGAAAGACAACCTTGACGGAGAAATTTCTTCTCTATGGAGGCAATCAATCTTGCGGGAACCGTAAAGGGAGAAAGTCCGCAAAGCACGCGGTTTCCGACTGGATGGAAATCGAGAAGGAAAAGAGGAATTTCGTTACCTCTTCCGTTTTGCAGTTTAATTATGACGGAAGATGTATCAATATCCTGGACACGCCGGGACACCAGGATTTCTCGGAGGACACCTACAGAACGCTTATGGCAGCCGACAGTGCTGTCATGGTTATTGACTGCGCAAAGGGTGTGAGCCGCAGACCATTAAGCTCTTTTAAAGTATGCGTGATGCGCCACATTCCCATCTTCACTTTCATCAATAAGTTTTGACCGAGAGGCAAGAGATCCGTATGAGTCTTGGACGAGATTGAGGAGGTACTCGGAATCCGTACCTGCCCGATTAACTGGCTGATCGGCTGTGGACACTATTTCAGTGAGTTTATGATAGAGAAAAGGAAGAAGTGGATCTTTTCCATGCTGCGGGCGGCGGAGAAGGAAGTGGAAAAGGAAGTCTCATTCCAGGGATGATTCTCGCTTGGAAGGGATAATCGGAAAAGAATATTTTTGATAAATTGCAGGACGATTTGGAACTCTGGAAGGCGCTGCGGAAGCCTTTGATGAAGAGAAGGTGGATGCAGGACTTCTGACTCGGTCTCTTCGGTTCAGCTCTTTACGAACTTCGGCGTGGAAACCTTCTTGCAACATTTCCTGAAAATGACGAAGTCCCCGCTCCCGAGAATGTCCGATCAGGGGCTCATCGATCCGGTTGAAGAGAAGTTTTCCGCCTTTGTCTTTAAGATTCAGGCCAACATGGATCCGAAGCACAGAGACAGAGTGGCTTTTCATGCGTATCTGCTCCGGCGAATTTGATGCCGGAATGGAAGTAAACCATGTTCAGGGAGGAAGGAAGGTGAAACTTTCCCAGCCCACCCAGATGATGGCAGATGAAAGAAAGATTGTGGAAAAAGCCTATGCGGGAGATATTATCGGGATCTTTGATCCGGGAATTTTCTCTATCGGAGACGCTGAGCTTTCCGAAAGAAATTCGGCCTACGAGGCATCCTGACCTTTTGCGCCTGAGCATTTTGCAAGAGTAAGGCAGATTGACACCATGAAGAGAAAGCAATTTTTGAAAGGGAGTATCTCAGATTGCCGAGAGGAGGGTGCTATTCAGATTTTCCAGGAATACAATACCGGTATGGAGGAAATCATCGTCGGCGTAGTCGGAAGCCTCCAGTTCGAAGTCTTGACCTATAGACTGAAAAATGAATACAATGTAGAGGTTCGACTGGATATGCTTCCTTGCGAGCATATTCGTTGATTGAAAAATTATACGGAGATTAGCGTAAACGAAATTTCGGGACTTCCGATATGAAATTGGTAAAGGACTCAAGGATGGGACCTTTGCTTTTTCGTCCATCCCTCGGTCTATCGGTATGGTGTCTGGACTCGGAATAAGGATTTACACTTAACGGAATTTTCCAAGAACTAAGCTTGGAATAGTTCATGAAGCATTTCGAATAGAAAGGAAAAGCTATGGATAAGATGATTAAAGAGTGGCTTCTCGAGCATGAAGAGGAATCTGTACAGGATTTATCTCACGCTGGTTCGGATTCATTCCGTAGAGGAGAGAACGAAGGAGAACCCTTTTGGAGAAGGACCGAAGAAGCTCTGATGCGGGTTTAAAGATTTGTGGACCGCTACGGTTTTTCTACAAAAATTGGGATAATTATGTTGAACGGCCGACTTTCTCCGGAACCGCCTCATAGCCTGGATATTCTCGGACATCTCGACGTCGTGCCTGCCGGAGAGGGCTGGAGTGACAGGGCCTTCGAACCCCTTTGCAAAAGGATGGCATCCCTTTATGGAAGAGGAGTCAGTGATGACAAGGGTCCGGTGCTTGCGGCGCTCTACGCCATGCGCGCGGTGAAGGAGCTCGTATTCGCTAGAAGAAAGGGGTTCGCCTAATCATGGGAACCAACGAGGAAAGTGGATCTGCTGACCTCGAATATTACTATAAGAGAGAGAAGGCAGGGAGATGAGCTCACGCCGATGCGGAATTTCCGATTATCAATATTGAAAAAGGGCTATGCACGGCACACCTCGAAAGAAGAGAACGGGGAGAAGGATCCTCCTTTCCATGAAAGCGGCGTTGCGATAAATGCCGTTCCCCAGAAGGCGGTAATGGAATTTAAGAACTGTCGGATGAAGAATTTAATGCGGCAAAAACTTGCCGTTGAAAAAGGAATGCAGTGTACAGATTCAAAGATCCGGAAATACCGTGACCGTGATCGGCGTAGGTGCATGCCCACGCCGCATCCGGAAAGAATGCCGGACTTGCGGCTTTATCCTTTGCACTGAAGCTCTTCCCTCGGAGAAGAAGACAGAAAAGCTTTTTGAAGCGGTCTGGAACTCTTCCTGATGGTGTCACGGACGGTTCTGAATCGGGACAAAGTTGGCAGGATGAGGAAAGCGGAGAGCTCACCTGTACCTTGATATCTTCGAGGTAGGGGAAAAGGAAATGCACTTTATCATACGACAGCCGTATTCCTATCTCAGGAACAAAGGAAAATCGTGAAGACATGGCGAGAAAACCGTAGAAGAAAAGGGCTTTCTTTTGAGACGGAAGGTATGGTTCTGCCGCACTATGTTTCCAAGATTCCGACTTTATCAAGGCTCTCCTTTCCTGCTGCGAAAAGGTGACGGGAGAAAAGGGGGAGTGCTTTCATATCGGAGGCGGTACCTATGTACACCATGTGGAGAACGGCGTTGCTTTCGGCGCCATTCTTCCGGGAGTGGATACCCATATGCGACGCAGTGGATGAGTGGATTAAAGCAAAAGATCTTCTCTTGCAGCGGAGATTTATGCGGAGTCCATTCTCGCACTTTGTCGCTAGATTGATTTATGTCTGTAGGGAGCAAAATGGAAGAAAATACTCATAGCAATACAAGGTTTGGGAAAGGTATTCCGGACCGCTCTCGGAGACTTTACGGCTCTGGAAGACATCTATTTAGGAAATCAAAAAGGACATATCTCGGGAATCATCGGCCTTTCCGGAGCCGGAAAGTCTACTTTGGTTCGTTGCATTAATTATCTGGAAAGACCGAGTAGCGGTCAGATATTCTTTCGCGGGAAAAGCTTAAGCACCATGAAAGAAAAAGAAATTCTTGCCATGAGACAGAACATGGGCATGATTTTCCAGCAATTTAATCTTCTCGAACAGAGAAATCTTCTTCAGAATGTTTGTTTCCCTTGGAAGAAGCGGAAAAAGGAAACATTTTTGAAGAATCATGCAAAGAGGAGCACGAAAGAAGAAACGAGTGGAGAGGGCGAAGGAGCTGAAAAGCTTTGTCGGTCTGGAGGGAAGAGAAAAGAGTTATCCTTCCCAGCTCTCCGGGGACAGAAGCAAAGAGTCGCGATTGCAAGAGCGCTGACTACGAGCCCGAAGTGCTCCTCTGTGATGAGGCAACCTCGGCACTGGACCCTGAAAACCACGGAGCAGATTCTCGAGCTTCTGAAAAATCAATAGGAAATGGGAGTTACCATCATTATCATTACACACCAAATGAGTGTAATCGAGTCCATCTCTGACGAAGTGGCGATTATAGACCACAGTAAAATTGCGGAGGATGGTCCGGTGAAGGAGATTTTCCGTTCTCCCAAGACGGAAATCGGAAAGCGACTTATCCTTGGAGAGGGAGAGAAAGCAGCTTTTTCGGCAGCGGAAGACGTTTTCGTATCGTTTTTGACGGAAAAATGCATGATCCGATTCTTTCGGAGCTTATCCTCGCGCTGCATACCCGGTAAATATCCTCTCGCCAATACCAAGGAGGCAGACGGCATGGCAGTAGGGTGATGGTGATTGAACTTCCGGAAAAATATTGAGGATATCCTTCATGTTACGGAATTTATGAAGGAGCGGGGAATTCTTTGAGGAGGTGCATGCATAGATGAGATTAAAGAATTACTTCCCATGTTTCAGACGGAAACAATAGCTACACTCTATATGGTGAGCATTTCCACTCTGATTTCCTATTTAATAGGGATTCCGCTCGGTGTCATTCTGGTGGCTGAAGATGGAGGGCTGTATCCGTTAAAGATTGTTCACGGAGTACTGGGATTTATCACGAACATTTTTCCGTACCATCCCTTCCTCATCCTTCTTCGTTATGGCTTTTACCGCTTACGAAGTTTTTGGGTGAAAAACGACTTTGGGGCCGAATGCCATCATTCCCCTGCTAGTTAGCTGCGGCGGCGCCCATATTGCCAGAATGGTAGAGTCTTCCCCAAAGCGAAGTGGATGCTGGCGTTATTGAAGCGGCTCGCTCTATGGGAGCCAATAAGATGCAAATTATCTCAAGGTGTATCTTCCGGAGGCGAAGCCGAGTCTCTATATCGGAGCCGCCATCCGCATAACTTCGATTCTTTCCTACTCCGCCATGGCGGGCTTTGTAGGAGGAGGCGGACCTCGGTGCCATTGCTCTGAACATATGGCTATTATCGCTACAAGACGGATATCATGATTATTGCCGTTCTTGTGCTGATTATCATTGTGCAGATTATTCAGGAATTTTGGATGAGACTCGCAAGGCTACAGCGATAAAAGAAAAATAGTGTAGGCTATTCTGAAGGGAAAAACCTTCTTTAGCGATAGAAACTCGCCGATAGTTAGCATCTCGGCATAACGGTTTTAGGGATTTTCTACGAGGAGATTTTTCTAAGGAATTGGAGAAACAAAGGAGAAATTATGAAAAAGAGTAGGCGCTGCTCCTGGCTTAGCGGCTGTAACCCCTTGCCGCATGCGGAGGAAAGAAGGCGGAAACGAAGGCGGAGACCAAGGTGGAAAGCGAAGCGGGAAGTGAGAAAGACGCAGGAGTCTGAAAAGGCAACGGAAGCGGCGAAAGCTGAGGAGAAACGGTAAAGATTAAGATTGGAGCAACACCAAGTCCGCATGCGGAGATTTTGGAAGCCGCAAAAGATAGCTTTTAAAAAAGGGCATTGATATTGAAATCGTGACCTATAATGATTATGTGCAGCCGAATCTGGCAACAGATCAGGGACAGATTGATGCGAACTACTTCCGCATCTTCCTCACCTTGAGGATTTTTAATAAGGAAAAACAACACCCATGTTGTTTCCGTAGGTAAGATTCACTCATGAGCCTTTCGGAATTTATGCCGGAAAGTCCAAGGATTTAAAGGCATCCAGGACGGGGGCAAAGATTGCGGTTCCGAAAATCGATACCACAAACGAAGCAGAGCACTACTTCTTGGAAGCAAACGACTATTGGTTAAAGGATCGGCAGGGCCTTACGGCAACGAAGCAGGATATCGTAGAGAATCCGCACAGTGGAAATCTATGAAGTAGAGGCGGCACAGATTCCTCGTCTTAGATTCCGCAGACTTTTGCCTGCATGAACGGGAAACTTTGCCCTTCAGGCAAACTATAAGCCGAGTGATGCTGGTAACAGAGGATGCCAAGTCCGAGGCGGCACAGACCTATGCCAACATCATTGCCGTATCCGAGAAGAACAAGGATGCGGAATGGGCAAAGACTTTGGTAGAAGTTTTACACTCAAAGGAGATTCAGGATTTTATCAATAAGAAGTATGAAGGCGGAGTAGAACCTATTGAATAATTCCGTTTGAAGAGCTGTGGAAAAGAGGGAGAATCTGTTCCGGTGAAGGAGCGGAAATTTCCATTGCTTTTCCGCGGCTCTTCTTATACAGTGGAAGAAAAAAAGAAAGGGTTATTAAGAATGAGCAGTAAAGACTTGAGAAGATTTGCCTTGGAAAAATGGAAGAGGAATTGGCCGACTATCTTGGCTTCCTTTTCCTTCTTTTTGTAGCCTATATTGCTCTGGCAATATGCTTTTTCCTTTATTCTGGGCCTTTTCTTGCAACGACCATTATGTTCGTTTTAACAGGGGTGAGGAGGAATCAATCTCGCATCTTCGGCATCCTGATAGCCTTTATCTTTTTCGTTCATTTTCTTTTACTTGGGGTCTTTTTCTTTTTATCTATATGGCACTAAAGATGGTGAGGAGAGAAAAGCGTCCCTTGCTATATTCTCTGCCTTAAATTTCTAAAGCACTACCTGATGCAGAGGGAACTTATCGATTACGGGCCGTATTATGCAGCCGTGCCGTGGTCTATCTTAGGCTTATTTATCCTTTTTCTCGGCTTTGGTCCTTCTCACCCGCTTGTGGACATCCTTCAGGAAGTTTTCACGGACTCTGTATAGGGCTATTTCTTTTTGAATCTTTGCGATCCTTCCTTCTTTTGGGAGAAAGGCACAGAGTCTAACGGATGCTTTTCACTCATGAGCTCTGCCTGATGCATCATGAAAGAATGCGCTTTTTCGGGCATGTTCTACTTTTTGGGATTCGACTGGCTGTTCATGTCATTTCCGGCATGTGGAGTTTTATTTTAGAGGATTCCTTCCTCCTCTGTTTTGAGCCTGCTCTTTTTCTCTTTATTCTAACACCGTACTATATCTTCTCACAGGCAAGTTTCTACTCAGGAAATATTGGATAAGAAAAAGAGACTGGTAAAAGTTAGTCGCGACTATGCGGCACTACGGAGCGAAGAGGAAGAAGAAGCCATAGCGGAAGCTTTTTCCACATTGATGCAGGATGTCGGAACAGAGAAGGCGGAAACAGAGAAGCCAGAACGGAGAAGGCGAAACCGAGTAGTCAGAAACGGAGAAAGTGGACAGAAAAGACAGAAACAGAAAGACAGAAACAGAAAAGCTTTGATGAGACGAGACAGAATGCAGGAAAGAGGAAGAATATCCAGAAATCGAGGAAGTCGAGAAGAACTGAAAGAAAAGCCGAAGAAAAAGCTCGAAGAAAAGCCGAAGATAAGGGAAAAAGCTGAGCTTTGAAGAAGCCGAAAATGCTATACGGATTATGCGCAGAGGCAGAGTAGAGGAAAAAGCAGAGAAAGAGGGAAGGGAGGAAGAGAACGCAGAAGTGCCTGTTTTGTAATGCGGAAGATACCGCGTAATCGACTTCCAGACCTGCGGATGAGAACACCGCAATCAGAAGACGGAGACAGTGCAAATCTGCGGTCAGCGCTTTACTGCCTTTGAAAAACGGAGACGCTTCCTTTATGGTGAGTGAAAAAGATCAGAGCCGTGCCTTATGACAGAGCCAGCTGGAGGAGGAATACTGCGCTCCTGCATAAAAAGACCGATTTCTCAGCAGATTTCTGAGCTTGTGGATGATATTGAGAAACAATATATTTAAGCACGACAGTAAGGAAGTCACGCATGGAGGAAATAGGAGAAATGGTGATGGAACGTTAAAATCTGGATCAGGGTTGCTTATGTGCGTTTTTGCCTCCGTGTACAGAGAGAATTTCAGGATATCAATATCATGGAGGAACTCGGAAAACTTCGACCAATCAAAATCGCCAAGGGAGAAGATAAGGTGAAGAAAAGAAGGAAAGCGAAGAAAGAAGGAGAGTGAAAAAGCGGGAAGCAAGAGCTTGTTTGCTATTCCCTATCTTCCGTAGTATACGCTCGATTTTGCAAGGCTCTATAAAAAGGCTATCGTGCCGCTTTCTTTGATATAGATAATACTTTGGTTCTTCATGATGAGCCGGCAAGGAAAAGAAACGGAAGAAATTGTTTTTAAACTGAAGGAAATCGGTTTCAAGACGGCGATTCTTTCCAACAACGGGAAAGAAAGGGTAGAGGCTTTGCCAAGAGTGTAGGAGCGGATTATTATCAGGAAAATGCCGAAAACCAAGTCCGAAAGCTCATATTTCGGCTGTAAGGTTCTTTCATCTGGAAAAAGAACAATGCCTTTTCTTCGGGGACCAGCTGTTTACGGATATTTCAGGAGGGAATCGGGCGGAATTCCGACAGTTTTGGTACGAGCGATGGGGAAAGAAAAGTATTTTCATATCGTATTAAAAAGGCTTCTGGAGAAACTGTTTTTGCTTTTTATAAAAGACGACATGCACTATGGAAAAATGAGCTCAGGAACAGCCCGAAAGAGCTACCTGGAAGAAAGAGTATTACAAAAATCGGATGTGAAGAAAAAGCGGAAAAATTGAAGAAGAGCTGAAGATTGAATGAGGACGAAGATGGGAATGATTGTACCGATACAGGAAAGAGTGAGAAGGACTGTTTGGCTCAAGTGCTGACACTGAAAGAGCATCCCGTAAGCTTTCCTCATGATTTTTGCGGTAGAGCTCCGCCATGATCTCTAGAAAAAGAGTAGAGAAGCTCTCCGATTTTTACGGAAAATAAGGACCATCATCGGAAAGAAGAAACTCATTTTCACCATACGAACTGATAGATCAGGAGGAGCCTTTTCCTTCGGGAAAAAGCTATTTTCAGGTAAATCTTCTTGCCATGGAAAGTGGAGTGCCCTGATTATATCGACTTGGAAGTAGAGTTAGGGGAAGAGGGACGGGCACCGTGGAAGGAGTGTATAGCCATGGTGCAGGGCCTCGGGGAAAAAGTCATCGCATCCTACCATGATTTTCATAAACACCCTGGCCTCAAGGAATGCGAAGAAATCCTGGAGAGACTTTTCCTCTTATCCTGTGGATATTGTGAAAATGGCGCTTATGCCGAAGAATAAGGAAGATGTTTTAAATTTGATGCTTTCCGGAAGAAGATGGAAGGACAGGCATAGGGAAACGGAGCTTATCACTCATCTCCATGGGAGAAATCGGGAAGCTGAGCCGGATTTTACCGAGCTTTCCGCATCCTCACACAGCTTTGTTGAGGTGACCAGTGCGTCCGCACCCGGACAGTGGAAGATAGAGGAGTATATGGAGCTTAGGAGGAAACTTTCCGGGAAGAAGGGACGCTTTAATCGGCTTTTATGGGAAGCGGAAAATCCACGCTAGCGCCCCGACTTTCCGCGCTTTCTAGAAAGAGAATATTATGAAATGGACAAACTGTTGAAGAGCGCTTTTCCATGTCTATTGAAGAGTATTTTCGAAAATACGGAGAAGAGCGTTTGAAAGGAAGAAGTGAAGCTTTTGCAGGAGCTCTCCGGACGAGAAATCATCCTTTCTCCCGGTGGCGGTGTGGTTCTTAGAGAAGAAAATCGAAATTTTTGAAGGGAAATTTCTTTACCGTTTATCTTAGGGTCAGCCCCGATACGGTGCTGGAGCGCCTCTCCAAAAGGAGAGAATCTCCGCCCGCTTTTGGAAGGAAAGATGAATAGCAAGGATATCGGGAGATGATGGAGAAGAGAGGGCTTTTTACGAGGAGACGGCAGATTATCTATTGAGGAGACGGGAAAGAGTATTCTGAATGTATAGAAGAGCTGAAGACCGTTTTTGGAAAATGGATTTTTGAGAATTTCGTAAAAGAAAGTTAAAAATTAAAGCTTGAAGAAGTTAGATTCTATACTGTAATGTAGACCTCTGAAAAGGAGTTCTTTTTAGCTATTTTTGTTTTTGAAACCGAGCGATTTAGTAAAAGGTCGAAAAGAACTTTGACTGTATATCCAATAAAGTGTGTCAAAAAGAGAAAGGGATGATTATGTTAAAAATGGCTTTTTACCGGTGATGATTTGCAGCTTTTTTTGCTTACTGCCTGCGGTAACGGAGCGAATAGTAAAACGGCGGAGATGAGCAGTGTTAGCACGGAGGCGGGAAAAAGAAGAGTCAAAGGAAAGCGAAAAAGGCTTTAGAGAGCGGAGAAAAAGCGGAAGATTTTGCTGTTTCTGAAGATGCACTTAGCTTTACGGCAAAAAATCTAAATTTAGAGGATGTAGACGACTCAATATTTAAGAATAAGGACCTTACTGTATTAAATATATGGGGAACTTTCTGCGGACCCTGCATTAACGAAATGCCGGAGCTTGGCGCCTGGGCAAAAGGAAATGCCGAGAATGTACAGATTATCGGCTTGGTAGCGGACATTGCCGGAGAGACGGACAGTAAACAAATCGATACGGCAAAAGCGATATTGGAAAAGACCGATGTGAATTTTCAGAATATCATCCTGAATGCGGATTTTTCACCATTACTTTCTACAGTGGTGGGCGTTCCGACAACCTATTTCATTAACCGGGAAGGAAAGATTGTGGGAAAGCCGATTGTTGGTGCCCAGGTACCGAAGTATAAGACCTTTGTGGAAGAGTATCTTGCAACACTGTCTTGATAAGATTTCGTCGGGAACTTCAGAGGAAGTCGTTTTGAAAAGTGAAAATAAACTTTTAAAAGGGTGTGAAAGAATATTTTTATTGACAAAATCTTTCCGCTTTAGTATCATTTACTGGTCGCCAAAAATGGCGACTACGGGGTCTTAGCTCAGCTGGGAGAGCATCTGCCTTACAAGCAGAGGGTCACAGGTCTGAGCCCTGTAGGCCCCATGATTCTGGTCCGGTCTGCGTTTTTATACGCAGCCTGGCGTCGGAATTTTCAGGCAGTGCCTTTTTAGGTGCTGTTTTGGCGAGATAGCTCAGCTGGCTAGAGCATCACGGTTCATACCCTGTGGTGTCGAGGGTTCAAGTCCCCTCTCGTTACTGAAGGAGCTGGAACATTCTTTAGAAGATTTGTTTCAGCTCTCAATATTTACACGGTAAAATGCCTTATGGACAAAAAGATAATGCATCGCCTTTTTTTAGCAAGTTTGGACAGTCCAAAGATATGGCAGGTCGGAAACTTCCTTTTTCAGGGAAAATGAATTGGGAAAGAAAAATGGAAAACATTTTGGAACAAGGTATATAGCAACATAGAAAGAGCAGCTTTCGGGTTTTTGCAGAGAGACACCCGGCTTTGCACGGGCTTTTTATCTCACTGTATCGTTATCGGCACGCTCAGTGCTTTGGCTCGGACTTATCTACCCGATCTGGTTTAAGTCACTGGAAAGCCGCATCACCGTGAGCACGGGCTACCATATCGCGTACATGAGGATGGACGATCTGATTCCTTTCTGTGCCATCTTTATCGTGCCGTATTTTTGTGGTTTATTTATATCTTTGCAGGACTGGTCTATTTTTATGTTTACGAATAAAGAGGACTTTATAAGGTCAGTCTTTTTCTTTATCGGAATGGTTGCCAGCCTTGTTATTTGTGAAATCTATCCGAACGGAACGGATTTCCGTCCGGCATACTTAAGCGGGAAAAATATTTTTTTCACTCATGGTAAAAAGTCTCTATCGAGTCGATACCCCCACCAATGTTTTTTTCCAAGCATCCATGCCTATAATTCCTTTGCATGCATATTGCACTTATGAAAAAGTCGTGAGTTAAGAAAAGCAAAAGTATGGGAGAGTCGTGCGCTGGTTTTCTTGTTTCCTCTGTCTTTATCTGTATTACACACACTGGTCTTGAAAGCAGCATTCCGTCCTCGATGTAGGGTGGAGCAATCCTTCTTTGTTTTATTACCTACGGCTTTTGTCATGAGCTATCCCAGCTTACGCTTGGAGAGTACTGGGAGAAGACAGCGAAAAGGAATTAAAAGGAAAGAAAGAAGAATAAAAGGAAGAAAGAGGAATAAAAGAAATTAAAAGAGAATAAAGGATAGAAAAGGGTCGAATGAAAATGAAATTTTGGGAAAATGCTGTCAGGGCACTTTAAAACAATTACAGCATAAGCTCCTCGTGATGCGTTATTGCTTTTCGATAGGCCCTATATAAGCAAGGCCTACTGCATGATTTATCAAAGCACAGTTTTACGGAGTTTCGTACAGGGATTCGCTACTACAGAGGGTATAAGAGTCCGAACGGTGTAGAGAGAATCGAGACTGGGACTTCGGAAGCATGGCTTCATCATAAGGGAAGAAATAAGCATCACTTTGAGTATTGGTGTGACTATGACCTTAAAAATGTGCATAGAATGATTGGCTGCCGTATGCCCTACCGTTATGTGGCGGAAATGTTCTGTGACCGCATTGGGCGTCCAAGAATTATCAAGGGGAGAAGTATACGGATGCGAGCCCCTATCTTTACTATGAAAAAATGATTGGCAGCCCGCTTATTCACGAGAAGACACGGGAAGAACTGGAATTTCTGCTTCGTCTTTTAAGAGATAAGGAGAGAAAGAGGCCTTTTTCTTATCTTCGAAAGAAATCAAAAAGGAGAAGGAAGGAAAAGGAGTTCTTTTAAAAGAAATGGTTTGGATATGATTGTGACTGAGCTAAATATTTATGCTAAGTAATGATTGTGACTGGAAGCAAAATAGAGTAAAGATTTTTGTCGGTTGAGGCCAATAACTGTCTTGAAGAAAGCAAAAATTAAGTTTAAAATAAAGTCAACTTATGTTTTAAACTTAATTTTTGAGGGCAATATGACATACATTCACCGATCTTTGGAAAGAAAGTTTTTGAAAATGAGTGCTGCCTTTAAGGTTGTTATGCTGACGGGGGCGAGACAGGTCGGTAAGTCCACCATGTTGAAAACCTTGGCAAAGAATACGGGTCGGGTCTGTGTCTCTATGGATGACGCGGACATCAGGGAATTGGCAGAGAGGGATCCGAAACTTTTCTTTCAGATGTATAAGCCGCCAATACTGATTGATGAGATTCAGAAGGCTCCGGCTCTCTTTGAACAAATCAAATTACTTTGTGATGAAAGTAGCGAAAGAGGGCAGTTCTGGCTTAGCGGCTCTCAAAGTATGATGAAGCAAGCGGGAGACTCTCTTGCCGGAAGAATCTGTATTCTTAAAATGTTCGGCCTTTCGAAAAAAGAGCTTATCGGGAAAGCGGAGGATATACCGGATGATTACTCTCTTTCCTTTTTTTTAAAGAGAAGTCAACATTATCCCGTAAATACTATTTTGGAAATCTATCAGCAGATTTGGGAAGGCGGAATGCCCTGATATGCTTTACATGGATGTCGAGCTCGATGCAGCTACTGGAATTCTTACGTGGAGGCTTATCTAATGCGGATGCGGTGGATGATAACGGATACAGGATACGGAGGGATTCCGTAAATTTTTAAGAGCCTGTGCAGCCTTTTACGGGAGAATTGTTAAACTACCACGATCTTGCCAATGCAGTTGAGTATCCTCCACTACTGCGAAGGATTGGATTAAAAGTATTACAGTCTATGGGAATTATTTTCCTGCTGGAGCCCTTTTATAACAACGAACTAAGAGAATGATTAAGACACCGAAGCTATATTTCTGTGACACCGGCCTATGTGCCTTTCTTTCTTCTTGGACTAGTCGCGATACGCCTGCATGAATGGTGCTGCATCCGGACATTATCTTGAGAACTATGTGGTTTCCGAGCTCTGAAGAATGCTTCTATGGTGAGAAGAGCCTGAGCCTTAACTTCTATCGGGATACAAATCAGAAAGAGATAGATTTGATTCTGGAGATGAATGGAAGATTGCATGCTTTTGAAATCAAACGTGCAGCTTCCCCGGAGCGAAAAATTATAAAAAGCTTTTCGCTCCTTGAAAAAAGTGGAAAGGAGATGGGAGATGGAGGAATTATCTGTATGGCGGAGAAACCGTTTCCGCTGGATACGTCCCATTTCCTGTTGCCGGTGAATCTACTGTAATAAGAGGGATGGCTCATCAGCTCAAAAATGGACAAAATTGTGAATCAAGATAAAAATGGAGCGACATTGAAACCAAAGAGGGATTTCAACTGGTAATGAGAAAGAAGCATGGTATAACTAGCTGTTATGGCAGAAAGAAAATTCATCTCTGATCAGGAATCACTTTTACATAAGCGTTATCTTGTTTCAGGGAAAGTAGAAAAAGAGGCTAAAAATGAATAGAGTAGGGATAAGAGTAGCGATGTCCGAGTTCTTCTTTTGACGGTGTGTGCTTTTGTCCGCGTGCAAGCCCAGTTACGGAACAAAGGAAACGCCGATTACTGACCACAGCGCTCAGGAAGTGGAGATTCCATGGATTTTGACCAGATTCATAACGATGTTCTGAAGATATTCAGCCCTAAGGATTTCCGTTTGTGAAGAATCTTGTGATATCCGGCGATAACGGCACGAAGACGGTAGATATTCAGGTGGATATTACGGAAAATGTGAGTGACGAAGCACTTTCCGTGTTCCTCGATAAAGTGATGGCTAACATTGCCAACGAAGCGCGGCTATTCAAGACTTCCGCCATACGAAGTCAACTGATACGAGTATGGCAGCTTTTTCCAAAAGTATGCCAGTCCACTATGCGATTACACAGGATGAGAAAAACTGTAAGGATGTTACGGTAAACCCCGGTGAGAAATTCGCTTTAAGGCATAAAAATAAGAGAGACTGATCAGCTATGGAAAATGAGATAAAGAAAGATAGAGGGCTTTCACCTCGAGCACTGGCATATCATTGCGCTCGGGCTTATGTTTTATGATGCCCTTTGCTCTAGGGCTCTTCATTTAATTGCCCTATGGCTCAGATTTGACTTTACGATAGCAGCATGCGATAGAACGCCCGTATATGGAGGCATGGGCGGCATTTCTGCCTTTCTATGTCCTCTTTTCCTGGCGGTTTTTGGCATTTAAAAGCTCTATAAAGCATATGGCGTTTTGCCGTTACTCTGAGCTTCTTCGAGTAAAGTCTGGCTACGGCAATTTGCTCCGTCTTCATATCAGATCGAATTACTTTTTTCGGAGAATGCTGATTTTTATTATTTTATCGGAGCAATGTCCAATACTTCGCTGTGCTCGGTATTCGTTTTTCTACCGCTTTATCCTCTTGATTCTGAGGTGCAGAGCAAGGGCATACAGTCCAGAATCATGATTATCGGCAGGCCTGCAGGACAGATGCTGATTCGATATCCAAAGAGCGAGAGAAATTAAACGGCGAAGTAGTTTGTATCATTGATGACAATCAAACAAATGGGGAAGACTCATTGACAATATACCCGGTTGTCGGGGAGAGAGAGCATCTTTAGAAGCCGTCGATAAGTTTTCCGTGATCAAATCTTTTGCCATTCCTTCGACATGTTGCGCAAAGAAGAGATATTCTGCAGATCTGTAATGAAACAAACTGCGAGCTGAAGAACTCTTCCGGAATGTATCAGCTCGTAACAGGGCAGGTAACGGCTTCCGCCATGCGGAAGGTCTCCGTAGAGGATCTTTCTCGAGAGACCCTGTTCCGTGGATCTTCAAGAGGTTTTTCAATTTATTCACGGAAAGACCGTGCTCGTTACAGGCGGCGGCAGTATCGGCTCTGAGCTTTGCCGGCAGATTGCAGCGCACAGCCCGAAAGAGCTTATCATCTTTGACGTTTATGAAAATAATGCCCGCCAGCATCCAGCTGGAGTTAAAGCGACTCGTTTTCCGAATCTGAAACTCACTGTTCTTATCGGCTCGGTTCGGGATTCTCGGAGAATGTTTCAGATATTTAAGCGAATATAGGCGGAAAATCGTGTATCACGCGGCAGCGCATAAGCATGCCCTTAATGGAGGACAGCCTGCGAAAGCATCAAGAACAATGCTGTAGGAACCTACAAAACCGCCTATGCGGCTGGTAAAAGCGGTTGCAAGCGCTTTGTGCTGATTTCACGGACAAGGCGGTGAAATCCCTGCCAATATCATGGGGAGCAAGCAAACGACTTTGCGAAATGATTATCTCAGGCATTTTGATAGCAAAATCAAGGCGGGAAGGCTCAGGATATTCCCCAGCTCTTCACCCATAAGGGCATGGAGAATGCGGACAAGGACGGCACGGGGCGATATTTTCAGGATATTCATACCGAGTTTGTGGCGGTGCGCTTCGGTAATGTCCTTGGTTCTAACGGCTCTCGTCATTCTCATTTTTCAAAAAGCAAATCGAAAAGGGCGGGCCGGTATCGTAACCCATCCCGACATTATCCGTTACTTTATGACCATTCCTGAAGTGGTAGGACTTGTTCTGAAGCCGGAACCTTTGCCAAAGGAGGAGAAATTCTGTGCTGACATGGAAGCCCTGTAAAATCGATACTTTTAGCCAGAAATTGATTCGTCTTTCCGGCTAAACCGGATATTGATATCAAGATAGAATGACAGTGACCTCGCCGGGAGAAAAGCTCTATGAAGAGAAGCTGATGGCGGAGGAGGGCTGCAGAACACTGCCAACGAGCGTATTCATCATCGGAAAACCCTCAAGTTTCGATATTGATGCTTTTTCCTTGGAAAGGTGGACGATTTTAATGGAAGCCGCCTACAAGAATAAGGACGATATACGGGAAATGGTGAGAAATTGTGGGGACCTATAAGCCGGTGGAGGAAAGCAATGAAAAGATTCAAGTAGTACAGAAGATAAGAATTATAGAATATACCATTTAGTCCGCCGGATATCTCGGATCTCGAAATAGAAGAGGTTGTTAAAACGCTACAATCAGGGTGGATTACCACTGGACCCAGAACAAAAGAGCTTGATTTGGCTAATTATTGTCTCGACATCAAAGATGGTATGTCTAAATTCTGCAACTGCTGCAGAAGAACTAAATTTTAGAATCTGTGGTATTGGAGAAGGAGATGAAGCATTGTTCCTGCTTTTACTTATTCTGCAACAGCTTCTGCGGCTATTCACTGTGGAGCTACAGTGAAGTTTGTGGATATCCAAAAGGATGGTAATTATGTTAATCATATGCCTGAGATGGACTATGAGAAGGTGGCTGAGGCTATTACACGTAAAACTAAGGCGATAGTGGCGGTAGATATAGCAGGGATTGTAGCCGATTATGAACGATTATTTCAGATTGTAGAAGAAAAGAAATCTTTTTACGCCTGGAGGAAATACTAATCTTGGGAAAAAGAATTCAAAAGTCACTTGGTAGAACATTAATATTTGCCGATGCGGCGCATTCCCTTGGTGCTAGTTATAAAGATAAGATGACCGGAAGCATAGCTGACTTTACAGATTTTTCCTTCCATGCTGTAAAAAATTTTACGACTGCTGAAGGAGGAGCTGCTACTTGGAAAGATATACAGGGTATTGATAACGAAGAAATATATCATCAATATCAATTATATAGCTTACATGGACAGAGCAAAGATGCATTAGCAAAACACAGCTTGAGCTTGGGAGTACGATATTGAGGGTCCGTGGTATAGTGTAATATAACAGATATAATGGCCGCTATAGGCTTTAAAAGCAATTAGAGAGGTATCCGGAGTTAATGCAAAGAAGAAAAAGATATTATAAAAATATGATTCTGCATGCGATAATCTTGGGGTAAGACATCTGATGCACTATACAGATTCAATAAAATCTTCAGGGCATTTATATCTTACCAAAGAATCCCAGGGGCATGATAGTGTGCGTGGGAGATTATGATTAAAGCTTGCAGAAAAGAGGAGTGAACACTAATGTTCACTATAAACCATTACCAATGATGACGGCTATAAGAATTTGGGGTGGGATATTAAGGATTTTTCCTAATTCCTATGATTATTATGCGAAACTTGATAAGCTTACCGTTACATACAAAGTTATCCGATGAGGATATAGACTATGTAATATCTAATTTTAGTGATGTTGTTAGAAGGCTACATTTAGGAAAGAATAATACAAATGTTTTAGAGAATGGAATGATTTACCAAATTTCATGAAATGCAAAGAAGTAAAACCTATTATGAGGGGCTAGAGGAGAAAGGCTTTCAGCTGATATTAAAGCGCCTGTTTGATTTGTTGATGGCGATTGTTATGATTACTTTTTCTATACCTATGATAATTGTAGCTATATTATCAAAAATGGATTCTCAAGGACCTATAGACAGGGAGAGAGTTACCTATATGGAGAAATCTTCAAGATACATAAGTTTCGCACTCATGGTAAATGGAGCTGAAAACTAGGGTCTGGAGTAACGGTTAAGGTGGATCCAAGAGTGACGAAAGTTGGAAGGGTACTGTAAACATAGGATAGATGAAATCCTCAGCTAATAGACATTATTTTTGGGAAAAATGAGTTTTGTGAACTCGGCCTGAGATACCGAAGTATGTCAAGAAATATTCTGAAAGAAATGTATGCAACACTTTTAATGCCGGCCGACAACTAGTGAAGCAGTATTAGATTTAAGGACAGTGAATTGCTAGAATGGTGCAGAGGATATCGATAAGTTGTAGAGGTGCATTCTTCCTGAAAAATGAAATGGAATTTGAAACAAATAAAAATTATAGTCTTTTGGGATGGTTTGACTTTTGTTGAGAAATCTGTAGTTACATACTAAGATGAGAAGATGTGTTGAGACCTGCATAAATAGAGTTACTGAAAAGTTGATTGGTGTATATTAGGAGAGGAAGTAAGAAACGTAGGATGAAAAAGAATAGTTTTATTTGATCATTATACCGGAAGTCCTGAATGGAATGGAATTTTGACCATCATTATATGGCTAAAGAATGGATTAAACTTGGTTATGATGTGCGATTGTAGGTGGAGATTATTCTCATCTAAGAATAAGGAACGGAAGTAAGTAAAGACTTTGTAAATGAAGAAATAGATGGAATTCATTAGTACATGGGTATGGACTGGAGAGATAAAGGAAACGGAATTGGAAGAGCTTTTATCAATGATTCGTTTTGTTGGAAAAATATTTTAATGCATTGGTAAAACTATGGAAACCGGATGTGGTTATGCATCTTCTACATATCCCTTAGATACGTACGCTGCTCAGAGAATGAAGAAGCTTTGGGTTGTAGCGTGATTCACGAAATACACGATATGTGGGCCTGCTGTCTCTCATTGGGATTTTGGAATGAAAAAGAGTCACCTTTGTGCAGTGGATGCAAGTGCTGAGAATTCCTTTTGCAAAAATTCAGATTATATTGTTTCATTACAACCTAATACAAAAACGTATCTTCTAAAGCATGGAATGGCTCCTGAAAAGTGGAGAAATATTAATAATGGTGTTGTACTCTCAGAGTGGGAAAACCCTCAATCTATACCTGATTTACACAAAATGAGTTTGATAGACTGCATAACGAAGGGAAGTTTGTAATTGTGGCACGATTTCAAATCTTATGCTTTGGACTATTTAATTAGGCCTTCAGAAATTAAATAATGAAAAAGATAGCTGCCGTCATTATAGGAGATGAAAAACGGCTATCAAAAAGCATTTAAGGGAGCTATCCCAAAAACAATTGGCGAGACAATTTATTTTCTTCCAAAGGTATCAAAACTTGCTATTCCTAATTTGCTAAAGGAAGCAGATGCACTTTATGCTGCTTCGGTAGCCAGCTGGGTAATGAAGCGTTTCGGCATCAGTATGAATAAGCTTTTTGATTCTATGATGTCAGGAAGCCAATTATTTACGCTATGGAGCGCCTAATAATTATATAAAAGAATATAATTAGGTATTTCAGTGAACCTGAGAACATAGAAGCATTAGCTAGAGGAATCGAGGAAATGTTTTTCTTATCAGTAGAGGAAAGAAAGAAATTAGAGAGAATGGTCAATATGACGGCGATTAATCATTTTACATATGAAAATTAGGGAGAAAAATTTGCAGAGTTATTTTAAATTATCATAATTGTTTAAATATAACTGCTATACATCACGTTCGGATAACTGTAAAAGGGGAGAAAGCTATGGTTAATGTAATTGGTCTTGGATATATTGCTTTACCTACAGCGCTTATGCTAAGCTCGCATGGTGTGACAGTAATTGGAACAGATTACAACCAAGAATTAGTAGAAACTTTGAATGCAGGAAAAACTACTTTTAAAGAAACCGGGCTTGATGATTTGTTTCAATCAGCTCTTCAATCAGGGATTAGCTTTACCACAGACTACCAGATTACAGATACTTATATCGTTTCTGTTCCCTACGCCGTATGATAAGTTTAGTAAAAAGTGGATGCTGCATATGTTGTTTCAGCAGTAGAAAAATATTACAATATGCCCCTAATGAGGCTACTATTGTGGTTGAATCAACCATATCTCCGGGAACTATCGAAAAAAGCATCAGACCAATATTGGAAAAAGCGAAGCGGTTAGACATTCACCTTGTGCATGCACCGGAAAGAATTATACCGGGAAATATGGTTTATGAGCTTTTGCATAATAACCGTACGATTGGTGCTGATGATAAAAAGTAGGAGAAAGGATTAAGCAGTTTATGCTTCATTTTGTCAGGGGAAGATAGTGTTACGATATTAAGACGGCAGAAATGACTAAAGTTGTAGAGAATACATTTCGAGCAGTCAATATTGCTTTTACAAAACGAATTAGCAAAAGATTTGCCGACATAACAATATGAATATATATGAAATTATAAAAATATGTAATATGCATCCACGAGTAAACATTCTTCAACCGGGGCCGGGGGTAGGAGGGCATTGCATCTCCGTGGATCCATGGTTCTTAGTTGGGGACTACCCCTCTCTTGCTAATGTAATAAATGAAGCAATGAAGACCAATGACGGTATGCCTGAATTTGTGCTCAACAGGATACATGAGATTATGAAAGAAAATGAGATGTTCTGATTGTACAAGAGTGGGACTATGGTTTGACCTATAAGGAAAATGTGGATGATATGAGAGAACTCTAACTCTTTCAACTCTAGAGTCACAGGAGAGGCATCTTGCAAGTGGTTTAAAGGTTTATGATCCTTTTATCATTAATGATGTTGTACCAAACCAGTATCATAGTCTGGATACATTTTTGGATGCAGTAGATTTGGTTGTTATCATGGTGAAGCATGATGAAATCAAAAGAAAATATTGAGAAATTAAAAGGAAAGATTATTTTTGGATTGTCAGAATATAGTAGTGATAGAGCTTATCATATTTAATCATAGAGCAACAATAAAAGGAGCCAGATGATCTTAGTACTGATCCTTGGGGATAAAATGGTCGTCAAAATATTTAAATGGACTGGTGGTGGATTATCAGAATCTAGAAGTCTATTTATTTACGAACTATTATTTTAAAAATGAACTAATGCAAGTTTTCAAGTACATAATATAAACTGTCTGAAAAATGACAAAATGGAATGGCTAGAAAACTTATTAAGGAGCGGGAATATATTATGGTTACTTAAAAATCTTTTGCTTTCTTTAAGAAAATGAAAGAGTTTGATGTAATCCATATTAACTGGCTTTAATGTACAATATGATGTATTATTTTGAAAAAGACTACATCGGTGCTGTACATTGTGTATACAGCATAATGTTGAACCGCATATAGAGGAAAGATATAAAAACAGAATTAGATAGGATTTATCAAGAGGTTGATAAAATAGTGCTTCATGGAGAAGGAATTCACGAGTTTATGCATATTTTTCCAAAGTATTCCGAAAAAGATATTTGCAGCGTCATGGAGCGGATATTGATGTGATACAAAATATAATATTTCTAAACGTGCCTATTGATATACATAACGGATTGTCATAAAGTACATATCTGTTTATTGGTTCCCTATTTTACAACAAAGGGATGGACAGAGTAATACCATTTTGGGACAAAGTAACAAAAATACTTCTTATTACTTACGAAAAGCTGAAAATAGTTACAAGGAATTTTATCAGCTAAAGAAAATTACTCCGGCAATCATATTTTATTTCTTGATTATTATATTCAGATAACTTACTTTAACTATTTGGCAAAACAATGCAGATGTGTTAGCTGTATATGAGATGCCTCAGTCGAGTGGCGTGGTATTTACTGCTGCAGATTTTTCTAAGCCGATAGTGTACAAAAACAGGTTCCATTCATGAATATGAAATGAAAATATGGCCTTTTATCGTAGATAATAAAACGGATGCTTTGCAATCAATAATACAGACTATTGATAGCAATTACTCTGAAAAGAGGAATTGAAAAGAATGGAGAATAGCTTTAAAGGCTCATATTCAAGATATATGTACTGGAAAAATATTGGACTTGTAGAAGAAATGTTATTCAGCTAGCCAGGGAATCTATTTTGAATTTTATTTTGAGTGTTATTTTCAATAAACTATTTTTCTCCATTGTTGAGATATTTACTAAAATAAATAAAAAGACAAAGCGGTTTTATTGTGTATTTCTTCCGCTCTATTTGTCATCTTGTCTACATTTTATATGAGCCGTTAGAGATAGGTTTAGCTAAGAAGACTGGTTCTACAAAAACAGATATCTCTATATTTAGGATTTATCTAAGAATAATTTCGAATATTTTATGAGGTGATACAAGCATTGGTAGCCTCGACAAATGACTACGTGGCATTAGCGTTTGTTCTAGCTGTTTTCTGCTGCGCGCGTAGCACAATATAGTGAATCATCGAGGATGGACAAGAGAATCTATATCCTTTATCATTTTATTGATTTTATGGTCTTTAAACCTTTGAAAATATATTCATCATTAGGAGTACTATAGCAGCTTAATCTGTTTAATAAGCATAAGATATATTATAAAAGCGAAAACTGGAAAATTTCTTTTTATGTGCTGTGGTTGCAGCCCTTTTCATAGAACGTTATACTATGGTTCTGTAGCTTATTTTTGTATGATATGATTTTTAAGAAAAATATGTTATAGCTATAGAATGTTTGCTATGCAAAAGATATTTGCCAGCAAATTCTCTTGAAATTATCTTCAATGCTAGGGAGGGCGTCTATACACTATAAATAAGTAATTTATTTGTTAGATGAATTCTGCAGAAATTCGGAGCAAATATGATTCAAAAATTTCTGTACTAAAGCATTTGTCACATTTCTGTATATTTATTTGCCTATTTTAATTGTGACAGTGAAAATGAGCTCAAATGAAAAAGAAAACTGAGAGGCCTTTTAACATATTTTTGTTTTGATTTTTCCTACAGGTTTGTTCTTTTCAGACATCTCTGCATTATGAGGATATAACGCCCTTTATTTCCATACAGTTTTTATACTATTAAAATTGATGACGTTTAAATATAGAAAAATGTATGATAGAATACTGGTTCACGCATGTTTAAGCTTCTATCTTCTACTTAGAATGGTAGTGTTTCATGAATAGTGCAGGATATGACTCTTTGGCTTTTAGGTTCTAATAAATGAATAGGATTTGAGTAGAGGTAAATGAGAATGAAAAGTATTGGAAATAACATTTATACCGCCCTCTCTTCATCAGGTGGTGGATTGGGGAATATATCAGTCTATAAAGTCGTTGGCTGAAATGGTGATATTGATTATAGGGACCGGAGTTTGAAGATGGACTATTTTCCGGTGCCTTACATAAAGTTAAAAAGCTCAGTATGCTAGAGCCTAAAACAAAACAGGGAGTTTTATGGCAGCTTTATAGAGGCTGTTTAGAAGGGATTTCAACATCGTTTTATGATTCATGGAAGGAGGCTCATCAGCATTGACTGGTCGGAAGTATGATTTTATTCATGAGTTAAGCCGGATATGATTTATGAGTAATTAATACAAAACTGGTTCAAAAGAAAATGTATGGGTCAGGGTGCATGATAGAGAGGGCTGATTATGGAGAGAAGATTTACAAGAGTCAAAAACTGGCGGATTATTTTCGATATAAGCTCATATGCAATCAAAACGAAAGGCAAGTGTTTAACAAAAGCAGATTGTTTGATATGCATCTAAATCGCGATATTGAGCGAGGAATGACTATATATAATACACAGAAGAATGAAGTTTTAGAATCCGATATGCTTAGAGAAAACCAATTGTTATACGTGATGAACATTTAACATTCCTTATTACCGGGAAGTCTTGACTATAGACACGTGCCCAGGGGCCATTTTGGTTTATTGAGAATATATGGGATGAAGGTATATAATTTTCCAAAGGCGGAATTAATTGTGGCGGAGCTGCCCCGTGATGCTGTAAAGTCCCGTATGCGGTAAAGTAAACTCATCCGTTAATTGATACGCTCCGGAGATAGAAGTTTATTTTAGAAAGGCGGATATTTATATTGCCACTGTATTTGATGGAGCCGGTATGAAGTCAAGGTTGCTGAAGCTTTATCTTACGGTTTACTGGTAATGAGCACACCACGATCTGTTTATAGGATATGAAGAACTCAGTGTGGGAAAATATATCTCAAATTCTAAAGAGGAATTTGTGAAAAATATAGAGATAGCGGTCTGAGAGTATCGAGAAGAAGAACAAAAAGCAGATTGTTGAAGAATTTAATAATTATATGGACACCAGTATCAAACTCGACATAAAGAGTATATTAAAATTATTAAAGTGATTGTGTCTTTATATTTTAATTAGAATATTAGATTTTTACAAAAGAAATTATAATATGCAAGGTTGATTCAAATGATAATGGTAGTATTTGGCACTCGCCCGGAAGCAATAAAACTTTTGTCCACTGATAAATGAGATTAAAAGAAAATACAATTGCGAAGTTGTGGTTTGTGAACTGCACAACATCGCCAAAATGTTGGATCAGGTTCTTGATGCATTTTCTATCCGGGCCTGATTATGATTTGGATATCATGAAGAATAGGCAAAACCTTTTCGATATTACAAACCATATTCTTAGCTCGATTGCAACTGTTTTGGAAAAGGAAAAGCTGATGTGGTTTTAGTCTGCGAGACACATCTACAACATTTGCTACTGCTCTTGTATCTTTTATCTTCGAATCGGTGAAAGCGTTGAGCAGGACTTCGGACATATACATCTATTCTCCATTTCGGAAGAATTCAATAGGAAGCTGGATCCATTGTGGTGAATATAATTTTGCCGACACCTCTTGCTAGAGACAATTTGTACGTGAGGTGGAAAAAGCTGAGAATATATATATACCGAAATACAGTGATTGACGCAATGCAACATACTGTTAAGGATGAATACACTCATCCGGAGTTGGAATGGGTAGGAAGAGATAAGCTTATTTTCATAACAGCGCACAGAAGGGAGAATTTGGGGGATCCTATGCGCCATATGTTTAGAGCTATTAGACGAGTTCTCGATGAACATCCTGATTGTAAGGCAATCTATCCTATTCATATGAATCCTTTGGTTAGAGAATTGGCAGAAGAGGAATTAGCAGATTGCAATAGAATACACATTATTGAACCCATAACTGTCTTTGATTGCCATAATTTTGAGGCAAGGTCATTTCTTTGTGACAGATTCCGAATACAGGAAGAGTGCCCAACATACGGAGTTCCTGTACTTGTCATGAGGGATACTACGGAGCGACCGGAGGGAGTAGATTCAGGGGTATTGAAGTTAGTCGGAACTGATGAAAATGTCATTTATAGAACCTTTAAACTCCTTTTAGAAGATAAGACTGAGTATGACAAAATGAGTAAAGCCTGTAATCCATGTGGTGATGGTCATGCTTGCAAACGAATAGCAGATATCTTGAAGGTAGAGAGTATATTCCTTGGAATCCTGGCTAATCTAAGATAAGATGGGTAAAAGATATGATTAAAAACTTTTATCATGATTTGGGTGTATGTGTCTTTTAAATTATATTGTATCATATTCCATGTTGGTAACAAGGAAACGTATTTATCGACTTACAGGATTACAGATAGGAAAAGGTTCTCGCATATGTAGTGAGAACCATTGATGGAACCTGGAATATAGTAATAGGTAACAATGCATAGGAAACGAATCGTGCATTTTTAGATGGACGTGGGGACTAAGAGTGGTGATAATTGCTCTGTGTCAATAGAGTCAATTCTTATGCGGCTTGGCATGTGCAGATAGCGAAGAGTTTAAGTATTATGAAAAAAGAAACTGTGATAGGTAATGGAGTTTGATAGGACAAGAGCGTAGTATCTGGGAGAAGTTATTGGAATTATTCGATGATAGGGGCGTGCAGTCTTGTAAGTTCGAGAGTATGAAGCAGGCTTTATATATGCAGGGATACCGGCAAAGAAGAGCGTTATAAACCATATAAAAGACTTTAAAGCACATGGTTTTATTTAGATGATGTTGTTTTGAGTAGAGAGAGTTTTATGAGCATAGAGAGTGACAGATCGGATTTATAGGATCAGCACTATGTAGAGCATGTGTCGAGAAAATGGATTAGTTATATAGCTAGTTTCGAAAATGAAGATGATGACATTGAAACTATTAATGATATTCATAATCTTAAAATAATATATTGTGACATTTCAAATTTAAAAATCTTTCCGAAATATATAAGGGATAAGGATGTGGATGTATATATCACTTTGCCTGGGTAGGAAGTAGGTCCCTATGAGGATATTGAAGTTCAATTGCACAATGTCCAATATACTAGTGATGTCGTTACTGGCTGCGAAGATAGAGTCTCATATTCGTCTTCGCGAAAATTATGGAATATGAGATTGTAGCTGCGCTGGCAAAGGAAAGTTCCCCATATCACATACACTTATTCAACTACAAACTTTCGGCAGACTTCTTTGCAAAAGACTATGCGGGATCTTTTAGATAATGATATCAGTAGTTATCTCAAATATTTATGGTCCGGGCGAAACAGAGTCCTCAGCTAATTAATACAAGTCTGAGAAAACTATTACGCGGCAACACTGTGCTTTTTCTGCGAGAGCAGCTATGATTTTTATATATTTAGATGCTAGTAAAAGCATTTGCTGTGCAATAGCGGATAAGAATTAACGGTCGAACTTATGTATTGGAAGTCTGAACCCTAGGCCTTTGAAAAAGAGTTTTTGTATGAAAATGAGATGTGTAGATCCTGAAATAGAAATGGAAGGGGAAATCCCTTTTAATGCCGTTTCGCTTACCTATAAAGAATTTGATATTCATGCTGTAAAGAATGATACGATTTATTCCGATGATTTCTATTTCGTGAGGAATATACATTTCAATGGATTAAGGAGGAAGGTTAATGTCAGGTTTGCTTTTCAAGAGTTGGAATTCTCCGGAGTTTATCTTATTGAGAATTTTCATGGTGGATGATCGTGAGGGTTTACAAAATGCTTTGAAAAAATATATATGCAAGCCGGCGAGTTCGATCAATGAAACTTTTATCATCAATATCGGGGAAAAATGTAGTAAGAGGTCTGCATTTTCAAACATAATCCCTCAAGCTAAATTAATTTGGTGGTTAAGGAAAAGCATGGGATGTTATAGTTGATTTAAGACAATATAGTCCAACTTATATTGGATTGGAATAGAGCTGAGTAGTGAAAACCATAGGGCACTTTATGTTCCAAGAGGGCTTTTGCACATGGATTTGCCGCATTAAAGATGAAACAATCATGCTTTATCAGTGATGATGGACAGTAGATGAAAAGAAACAGATACCGGTATTATGTTTAATGATGTCGGAAATAGGGATAGAATGGCCTGCAAAAAAGAATGCGAAGCACATTTGAAAGAGATATGCACCTGATGAGCTTTTGAGGAGTATGAACAAAACAGAATGGAACTATAGAAGGATGACAAGATGAAGATTTTTATCCATATGTATTCCATTACACAACAGGACGGACAAAAGCGATTCAGTTGATAGAGAATATTCTGAAACTTGAAGATGATCGATATGATATTGTTATTTCAGATTCATCGATGAGGGGGAAAACTTGGATGGCCTCATCATGATTCCAGAGTGGTCATTAATCGCCGTGATTCTTCTACACTAGCAATACAAAAATTGGAAATTAGCATTAGACCATGCAGATGTGTATTTGCTATGCATGTTAATGATAGAGACGAGTTATTGTACAGAACCTTACTGGACTCCTTGATTTTTGGAGGAAAATCAGAATCTTGGTGATGGGAGTGCAAGTACATAGCTTCATCGAATACAAATACTCAATCTTTGAAGATAAAGAGG
>BNJU01004953.1_pt1 | contig 73399 bp, 86 predicted proteins | sample 8539281 | NCBI WGS metagenome assembly BNJU01 (sample SAMD00202456, study PRJDB9452) | human saliva metagenome | isolation source: human saliva | place: Japan
TCAGTTACGTATTGCTTAGTTTATCTTTTATTTCATACACTTCAGCTTTAGTCGAAATTTTGCCTTTCCTCCTAATGATTGTACTACTATTCTTTTTTTCTTCATATATTTCAATATCGTTACTCCAAGATTTTCATTTGATTTTCCAAATCTCAAGATAAACAAATTAATTTATTTGATATATCTTTTAATACTCCATAGTTCCCAAATAATTTGCCTATTTATTGTAATTCTTTTTTACATGGATTAAATAATTAATCTTTTCAATCATCTTCATATATCATCACTTTTTTCTTTATCATTTTCAACATTAAGAAATAAAATTCTTTTTATCCTTATCATGCCAAACAAATTTTTTAACAGTTGCTTTCTTTTATCAGGATATTTAATTACTTAACTTTGTCACCTATATTAAAACTGTGATACTTTATTATTTACAAAATTCCTTTCATTCTAATTACTGATTTTTACTTCCAAGCATTTTTATACCTGCATAATCTATTTCTTCAGTTTTGCACTAATATCGTTCTCATAAACTGACATTGGATAACCAAAATTATTGTAACTTTACATTTAAAATATCATCAGAATGTATAATTTTGTCTGGAGAGGGAGAGTTATTTTAACACCCATGTTCATATAACTTTATTCATCATTAACTTTATTATATTAAATAACAGGTTTTATTTCTTTTTATTGTATATTTTTGAATAATTAAATTTCAAAAATTAAAATGGATAAATGTCATATTCAAATATTTGCAATTTATTTTTACTTATTTTCGTAATAATTCACCGAACATTATATTAATTTGTCGAAATTTCTTCAACTTTTCTTTATTATCTCTTTCGACGAACTGGCAAAAATGATAATCATAAGTCCTCCTTCTTTAGGACAGAGAGGTCCCATTTACCCCATTTCTTATTTCTTCTTTATATGTTGACTGAAATCATTTTGAAATGAATATTCATTATTGTATATCATAATAATTGATAGGCCGTATAAATAATATATTATGAAATATTATTTGACTCCTTGCAATTTTTTTTTCTTTATCTTCTTAATTCCAAAAATTCTTTCACATGACCCCTACATATTTTTCCATTTTATATTTCCTTCCTTTAATTTTTAACTATTCTGATATTTCAAGACTTTAATTCCTGATATTTTCCAATATTCTTGTATAACACTTGTTCGGTTTCGCCCACCAAATATATTATTAATTAAATTTAGACTAAAACAGTATTTATTATTCATTGGTTCCAGTTATATCCAATTTTTTCAATTTCTTGAAGCGATAGTTTCCACAACCAGTATTATTTATACCCCGATATTATTCTTTATTCAAGGTTGTTGAACAGATTTATTAATTTAAAATTAAATACATAACCACAAAATAACAACTGTAACATTTATCATGTTAAATTAGCAACACTTAATTTTTCTAATAATAAACTGGGAAATAAATATCGCCTCCGAATGAAAATCCCTGAAAAAATGGGATTTTACCAGTTATTGCGCTTATTTTTTCTTTTGACAGGATTTAAAGTTACAATTCAAAATAGTAGTTAATTATGAAAAAAGATTGTGTATATTAGGTATATTCCTGTAAACATCAGATTATTTTTAATATATTTTATTATAATTATATCATAAAAATTCTCACTCATATGAGAAAGCAATTCATCTCCCACTCTAGTAGCTATGGAGACCTCATAGCATTTTGTTAAAAGAAATAGTTGTTGAATGACTTTCTAATGAAAAGAAAATAACTAGTGTCTGTAATTACACGCACTTTTCTTAAGGTAATCAATATTATAAATCTGAATGTTTCATGCCTTTATATTTATAAAAATTCTCATTTTGACAAAATAATATTTTATGGGTAGCAATGTAATCAAGAAACAATTGTAATCGATTCCAAAACACAATAGTATAATTAAATTAGGAGGAGACTATGTCTTTATTAGAAAGATTGAAAATGTCTACAGCTCAGGCTTTATCAAAATGTAGACTTTAGAGAAGTGAACTTTTGAAAAGGACTTTTAGGAAAATGGAAATGTTGTTGCATTTATCCAGCTTGATTTTACACCTGTGGCGTCCGACAGAATTGGAAGATTTGCAGACTGTGCAGGGTGAATTGGAACAATTAGGATCGAATGTCTATTCAGTAAGTCATAGATACTCACTTTACTCGGCAAAGCGTGGGCAACGATCATTCTGGAAGCAATTGGCAGTTAAACTATACAATGATTGGAGATCCTACAAAAGCTATATTTCAAGAGAATTTGAAGTATTGAAACGAAGAAAGTGGATTAGCCTATAGAGGAACTCTGTTATAAATCCTGAAGGGAAAAATCGTTGCTTACGCAAGAAATGATGAAGGAATCGAAGAGATGCTTTGAATTAGTAAGAAGAGCAAAAGCTGCAAAACTGTTGTTGATAACCCAGGATTAGTTTGTCCCTGCAAAATGGAAAGAAGGAGAAGCTACTAAAAACCAGGATTAGATTTAGTAGGTAAATCCAGGTTTTTCAAAGAGTTATAAAATTTTTATTTAAAGAGGAGGAAAAATGGCTTTTATTAGATAGCAATATTGTGGAACAGTTAAAATGTACTTTTGATAAAAATTAATGAAATATTGAATTAGTTTCATTTTTAGATGAAAGTGAAAATCAAAAGAGCTGGACAGTTTTTACAGGAAGTGGATGCTATTTCAGGAAAAGTAAATTATGTAAAAACTATCTGAAAGATGACAAAGCTGATTTGGAAAAGCAAAATTATCTGTCCAATATCATTTACACATTGAAAGATGGAGAAAATACTGGAATTACTTTTTCAGGAATTCTCAGGACACGAGTTTAACAGCTTTATTCTAGCTATTTTTAGGATTAGCTGGATTAGGATTGGAGGGAGAACAGCTTGGAAAAAGCAGAATCAGTTAATAAACCTGTAAATATTGAAACATTTATTTCATTATCCTGTACACATTGTCCAGATGTAGTTCAGGCATTGAACTTAATTCTCAAGTAACAAAATATTATAAGCAACAATGGTAGACAGTGCTGTATTCTTTGAAGAAGCAAAAGAAAAAAGATATTCAGGCAGTGCACCAGTTGCTTTATAGATGGAGAGCAGTCAGTTGGTCGAAAAACTATTGAGAATTACATTGAATCTAATTATAAATGCTTAATAAAAAGTAAAATCTAGAAGAGAGAAAAGTCTGATTTATCTTAAGGAACAGAATAGTTTTAGATAAAAAGAGTGATGGGTATGAAACTAAAATGAAAAATCAAAAAGTTTATGAGTCGTGTTTTTGTTTTTGAATAAATAAATTTAAATTCTATGATAGTGATAGTAGTAAAAATATTAGCTAGAAGAAGGAGAAATACGTAAATAGAGTAAAATTTAAACTTGCAAAAACTTATCTAATAATGATAAAAATATTAAAAGAGAAAATAAATTTCGAGAGGTGAAAATAATGGGAACATTTGAAGATTATTTAAAATTTGCAGTTACTGAAGCTCAGGAAGATGAAAATAGAGAGAATATAGAAAAATTTCTTTATCAGAAGAAACTGGAAAAGGCTATAAAAGGTATAGACAAAGATATTACAATTATCGCAGTAGCATCGTTTACTGTCCTGATTGCCGCAACTGTCCCTTTTCCTATTCAGGACTTGAACAAATAAAATAAAAATTGACTACCGTCTCAAGAGAACTGCCAAAGAATTTTTTCCAAATACAGATGATATACCTACTTTAATTTCGTATGTTGATGGAAAATACATAGCTTTTTGGAATGAATTTCCAATGTAGTAGAAAATGAAAATGGATAAAAATCAGAAAAATTTTGAAGATATTAAGTACAATTTCAGAATTGGAAAATTTAATGCACAAATTGAGCAAAGAACTGGTTGATTACTTGACTTTTATAAAAATATAAAGAAAGGTGGAATAAGAATACATCCTTGCTTTATTTTTATAGGACTTTCCCTTTTTCAAAGTCAAGTCTGATAAAAAGCTAAATAAATAAAAATTATTGTAAACTTTAACTTTAAACTTTCTTTATTTCTAGAAATGTAAGAATATTCAAAGCCAAAATTGTGAAAGGTATAGAAAACCATTTGTGAATTGGTGCTTTTGCTTCCTCCATTGATACAAAAATATGAATGGGCAAAAATAAAAATGTTAAACTGTCGCTAGTTATAGCAAAAACGTCAAACCATGCTCTTTGAATTAGGGTATTTTAGCAGGATTTGAAGGATGCGAAGTAATGGAATATATAACATATTCAAAATTCAAAAATGTTATTACTTGCTCTATTTCCATAAATGCCTAAAACTAATCTATTGTAAAATAAAGAGTCTGTATTCCACCTTCAAGCCCTAAGTGACATAAGTTTCCAATTACAATCGGAACAGAAAATACTAATCCAAAATAAAAAGAAAATTCCTAAAATATTATAAATTACTTTTTATCTACTTCTCCCTTTTGCAAGAAATAAATTATTGTAAATCCAATCGCAAGACTTATATTATCTACTATTTGATATCTTTCTCTAGTATATAAATGAAATTATATTTCAAATTGCATCAAAATAGCGGCTGTCCACAATCTGCTCATATATTTTACGGTTTCTTGTATGATAAAAGCCTCACTGTAAAAATGCAAATAATGGTGCCACAAATCTTGTGATTAAATGAATCCAAGATGGTAAAAATCCTGAAAATACAAAAATACTGAGTCTAAAAACATATAAAGCAATATATTTCAAACTGATTTGTATTTACTTTTTCATAAAATCCTCCTAAAATATTATTTTGTAAAAATTATAACACTTTTATCAGATAAATTTATAATATTTTGTATATAAAATAATCTTTACATAAAATAAACTAAAAATATTTTTAAAAATTGAACTAATAAATATAAAATTTTTATATTTAAAAATAAGCACATTATTTTAATATGTAGGTGTTGCATTTGATTATAAAACTATATTCACAAATTCTAAAAGCAAAATTCCCAATCCTCATCCTTAGTTTTCTTCATTATATTTTTCAATTTCAAATTTTTCTCATAAAAAAACTTTATACATCTTGTTTTTATACTTTAAAAACCTTCTATTTTATCCAAATTCTTTTTCCAAAAACGAGTTTTCATAACTTCCAATCATAAAAAAATCACAATTATAGCCTTTATTTTTGAACAAATTTTACAGCTTTTTCTAAATTCATTTTTTTATTTTTTTCTCATCTGCATTTTTTTCCCTTTAAAACGAAAATCCATATACAAAAAAATTTGAAATTTTTATTAATTTCAGGCATTTCTGGATATCCCAAAAAGCTATTACTTTCCTAAATTTATACAAAAAAATTTATAAATTTTTTTGTAATCTTTCACAACATATTTTTTTATTTGTCTTATTTTTTTCAGATGAATTTCAAAATTTCCATATTTCAAAATTTCTTCATCCTTTACTATTAAATCACCCTTTTTCACATTTTTTTCAAGCTAAAAAAATACAATATTTTTTTATAAAACTCATAAATTGGCATACTTTTTTTCGCCTTTTTTTGTCAAAAATTTTTTTGTGCTATTTTATTTTTCTTCCAAAATAGTCGTAACTATGTTTTTACCCCAAGTTTTTTTGCTTCTGTTATCAGCATTTCATAAGCCTTGCCAAAATTAACTTTATTCCGATACTCTTTTTTTATTCTAAATGAATTTAAATATCCGATATTATTTTTTTGAAAAATTGAACAAAGCTCCAACACCCACAAGATAACCAGTTTTTAACATCAATTCCTGCAACAATAATAGGTGTCTTTTCACTATCCTTTTGCAATGATTCAAATAAATTCGGCACTTTTTCATACGTTACCTGTACAAGCGACTCCATTTCTTCATCATTCAGAATATTTCTTATTTCATCACTGTAATCACTATTTTGAATAATTTTAAATTCTATTTTTTTCATCTTTCCCCAATCTTCTGATTAAATCCCGTATTATAACTTCTTTCCCAGTTGCAGGAAAAAAATTTTTATCATATCCATTCAGAATAATATTTTTTTCCAATTTTCAATCAACTCTTCCTTATTCTCCCCAAATAACGGAATTAACGGAATTTTAAAACATAAATTCTGAACCAGATCTCCACAAAATAAATATTTCTTATTATTTTTTTCATCAAAAACTGCAACCGAAACCGAATCATCTGAATGTCCTTTTTGTTTCAATAATTTCCATATTTCCAAAACCGTATTCTGAAAGTAAAATCTTTTCTGTTGTAAAAAAATCAATAAAAAGTCACTTTTTCCCATATCAGTTTTTCTCCAATTTTGGAAAGATATTTTTTTACTAAAATTCTTTTTTTACTTTTTCAATTTTTTTAGAAATTTTTTTCTGTAAACGGATAAAAATCCATTTGGAATAACACTTTTTCCTGTTGCTAATACATTTTCAGAATTTTTTATGTGCAATAACTCTAACATCTCCAATTTCATCAACGAGCATTTTCAGATTTCCCACATGATCAGAATGAGAATGGCTTAGAACTATCACTTTTTATCTTTTTTTACATTTTCAATTTTTCTGAATTATTTTCTTCAAAAATTTTTTTCCTTTTTCACATTTACTCCTGTATCCAGCAATAAATATTCATCATTTTTTTATTTTTTTAAATAAATACAAATTATTTAAACCAATTTTTTTATTTTTTTCTATCATTTTTAGAAAAGCTCCTTGATGTTTTTTAATGAAAAACCTGCCAGTCCAGTAGATAGAACTGACAGGCATAAGGTGGGAAGAACAATGGGAATTTACTTAATTATTTTTGACTGCTAAAAAATAAAAAAGCAGCGATTATAACTGCTAAAACAGTCAAATCCCAGTTCATCATTGAGACCACCTCCCAACATATCGAATATAACATCAAGGTTTGTGAAGCCTTGACAAATGATTATAACATAAAAAAAGTCCCATTCAATAATGAACAAGACTTTTTTTCACAATTTATTATATTCAATCTGTTGGTTTTTGCTCAAAAATATTATAACACTTCTAAAGATAAATTTCAATACTAAAAAAATTAATTTTTTTATTTTTCTGTGGTATAATTTAGTGAACTACTCCTGCTTTTAGAAGCGGGAGTTTCTTGGGAAGTATCTGCTTTTATTAGCCAAATATATTTACCAAGCTCTTCGGGAAGTCCCTGCCCTGATGTGTTTTTATTATAAATATCAAGCAAAAAGCAATTCATCTCCCACTTATAGAAGTCGGAGACTTCTTGCTATCTTTTGTTAAATAGATTATATTTAAAGGAGCATTTTATGAAAACAACCATAGATTTTTATAATATTCTCAATCTTTTTATATTTTTTTATAAAAAAATCTTTAATTTTTCTTTTCACCCAAAAATTAGGCTAAAAATATCTGAATTTATTGGTGTTTTGCTTTTTTTATCTTATTCCAAAAGGAAGAAAAATTGTCGTATCGTAACTTAAATTTGATTTTTAAATGAGCAAAAATAGTTTTAATTATTCAAAGAAAAAAATTAAGAAATTGCGATAAAATCTTATAAAAAAATACAGCAAAAAGTCGTTTTTACTGCCCTTCTGGATTTATGAATATTTTTGAAAAATTTTTTTCACCAAAAAAATATAATTCTGAATTACTGGAAAAAAATTAAAGAGTGAAAATGAACGGATTATTCTTGTTACTTCACATTTTGGATTTTTTTCATGCCAGCCTTTTTTTCCAACAAGAAACGACACAATGTTTATCCCTATTAGAATTATTCCAAACAAATTTATTGAATCTTATATGGATAAAATCCGTTTTAAGAACAACATGACTTATTTTCCAGAACAAAATTATAAATCTTTTTTTGAAAAAAATAAAAAAATTCAAAGGGCGTTTTTTGTGCTTTTTAAGTGACGTACGAAAACCAGATGGGGATAAAATAGCATTTTTTTGGCTTACCTACAACTAATTCAGGCTTTCCTGCCTATTTTTTTCCAAGAAAGAGAATATTCCAATTGTTATTATTCACAATGAAGTTGATGAGAATAATATTTGCCATATTTTTTTATAGACAAAAGTTATCCATCCTGAAAATTACAAAAAAATAGACACGAAATAATGAAATCTATTTTTAGCTGAATATGAAAAAAAATTATCTTTAAAACTGCCAGAACAATGGTTCTGGTTTCAGGACAGATGGCGGGATGGAATCTAACTTTTTATTTTTTTCTGTCCTTGATTTTCAATATATCTTTTTAAAAACTTACTGAATCTGTTCAATAATATAAGGTTTTTTTATTTTTCACAGGGGTCAATACCCCTTGCTTTATAACATGTTGTTTTATCAAATTCTAAATATAGTCGAACCATTTAAAATAGAACTATTAAAAAAAATTATTTTGGAGCTTCATCCAAGTTTTGTGCATACGGTAAATCATATTTCCCCATAACTTCTTTTTTTCAAATTAAAGTTTTTGTGCAAAAAGATTGCAAACATTCCCAAATCATGGCTTCGTTTTTAACTGCATAAATCCTCTTTTTAAGTATTGAACGCCATCCAAAAAGCTTTTTCTTGCATTGGCACATTTTTTTGGAAAGCTCATCAGGGAGTCTGATCGCTTGGAAGAAAAGGAAATTCGTCCCATAAGGATAATTTTTCATCCAGCCACCATTTTTTTCACTAGAAGCCGTTTTTCTTCTCTTAATTTTTCTATAAACGCCTGTTTTTGGGAATGGTACAAGATGGTTAAATGCTGCAAAATAAAATCCATGTTTTTTGGCAAATTTTACCGTTTCGTCAAAAGTTTCCTTCGTATCATTTCCATAACCGAATACAAAAGTAGCATAAATTCCGATTCCATAACTATGAATTTTTTCTGTCAGTTCATTTATTTCTCCAACGCCACTTCTCCAGCCTTTTCCCCATATCCTTTAAAAATATTTGGGATTCATCGACTCATACCCAATCAAAATCATTTTACATCCGCTTTTTTTCATCCAGTAAAGCAATTCATCATTTTTCGCAATGGTAATAGCCCCTTGCGTTACCCATTTTATATTTAACGGCTCAATTGCCTTGCAAATCTCAATCGCATGTTTATGATCCGCCACAAAATTATCATCAATAAAAAAAACATACTTCTTCCCAGAATTTTTTATATCCTGCACAATTTCCTCAATAGGCCGCCTAAAATACTTTTTCTCATAATAGGAATGAATCGCACAGAAATCACATGCAAAATTGCACCCACGCCCTGTTTCAATCAGTGCAAGCGGTGAATATTTCCTATCCTTGTAAATACTCCTGTCAGGCATTGCAAAAGAAGTAGTTACCCCATAATACCGTTTTTCCAGCTTATTCTTGCTCAAATCGTTCAACATCTTTGTCCACACGCTTTCCGCATTTCCCAAAATAATCGAATCAAAATGTTCCAGACACTCGTCAGGCTCTACAGTTGGATGATACCCTCCTGCAAGTACCTTTATCCCCCTTTTCTGAAACTTTTCTGCTATTTCATAAGCCCTTTTGGCAGTATAAGTTTCCACGGAAATCACAATCAAATCTGTATTTTCCTCATAATTTATAAACTCATTCCTGTCATCCATAAAATTCGTTTCAACATCCTCAGGAGTTAAAGATTTTAAAACTGCAATCATAAGCGGCTCCATATTTTTCCATGTTTTTATATATTTCTGCCCTTTTTTCTTCCCAATGGCAGGCAGTATAAATGTTATTTTCACTGTTTTTCTCCTTTTTTCTCAACTTCTATTTATCAAATTTTATCTTCCCATACTTCCTAAATTTCCGTGCATGCTGTCTTGAAAACACTTCCAGAATGAAATTTCAGCCCTTTATTCCTAGAAGTTTTCACTCTTCTTATAATTCGCTTGAAAGTGAAAGTGTCAAGCCACAATTTATAAAATTCCTTCTGCAATGTGTCGTAACTCATATTTTTAGGCTTGAATACGACTGTTTCAGTGTCGTAGTAATACCAGTCTTCTGTAAGCAATCTGCCTTCTTCTTTTAACTGATTAAAAAAAGGTGTTCCTGGATATGGAGTAATTATGTTATATCTTGGCACATCTACCCCAATTTCCTCAATAATATCAGGAATTTGGCGAATTGACTCCACTGTGTCAGTTTCCATTCCTATCATAAGTGTGGAAAGGACTGATATTCCATAAGACTGAATCGTTTTTACGAGTTTTTTGTATTCTGCGACATTGTTAAATTTTTTATTTACTCCATCAAGATTTTCCTGAACAAAACTTTCCAAGCCAATAACCAAGCCTATACAGCCAGACTCTTTCATTAACTGAAGAATTTTTTTATCATTACCGATATTTATTGTTGCAGAAGCAGTCCATTTTATTTTTAATTTCTTCAATTCTTCCATTAGCTGAATGGCGTAATTTCTGTTTGCCTAAAAAAAGTTTGGATCAAGGAATATCCATTTTTTTGGCTTATTCGTTTTTATTTCATTTATCACGTACTCTATGCTTTTTATCTGATTTTTTCCAGAATACATCTTTGTGATGGAGCAGTAGGAGCATTTATTGGGACAGCCGTTGTTTGCGACAATTGTGCCATAATTTTTTTAAAAATATTTTTTTATTTTTTTCAAAAGTTTTTCAGTTTAATGGCTTCGGTTCATAATCATTTCCAACGAGGTTAAAATATTCTCTTTTTGGAGTTCCATTTGTAAAATCTTCAAGAAACATCGGAAATGAAATTTCAGCAGCCCCCGTAATTACCGTATCAAAATATTGTAACGCCTCTTCTTTCAAAGCAGTCGCATAATGCCCGCCAATTAATGTATGCGCTCCTTTACTTTTCCAAAACCTGGCAATCTCTTTTTGCCCTTTTTCGATCCTGAAATTACCGAAGAAATACAAATTACAGTCAAATTTTTTTCATTTTCATATTTTTTTAGAAGTAGCATCCCATTTTTTTCCACACCTTCATCCACAATAACAACATCAGCGTTATACTTTCTGTCAATTAGTGATTCCAGCGTTATTAACGTAATTTGCGGATAATATTTTCTTTTGTGAATCGAGTTGTATTTGTAGATGTTATCCTTTGCTAAAACAAGCATTATTCTCATAATTTTATTCCTTTTTTGTTATAAACTTCTTTTCGATTGATATAATTCACAGCAAGAAATACAAGGGCATGTTTAAAATTGGCAGCACCGTCAAACAGCCTTTTCCAGATACTCGAATGTCTGTTATATTCCACCTTGCACTTCAAAATTCCAGCCTCAAATTCCTCAATCGTCATATTATATGGCTCAAAGCACGCTTTCCCATAACGAAAGTTCTCATCCAGCCACCATCTTTCATAAAGAAGTCTTCCTTCTTTTTTCAATCTTTCATAAAAAGGAGTTCCTGGTATCGGCAATGCTGGATTAAAGCCTGCAAGGAAAAATTTATGCTTTTTAGAAAATTCCAAAATTTCATCAAAGCAGTTTTTATCATCATAATCATACCCAATTACATAGCTTGCATGCACAAGTATTCTATATTTTTTTATAGATATTAATGATTTTTTCATAGTCAAACTCATAATTTGCAACCTTTTTCATTTTCTTAATATTTTTTATATTTATATTCTCAAATCCCAGAAGCATTTCAATACATCCTGCTTCTGACATCAATTTTATCAATTTCTCATCTCTTGCAATATCAATGCTGCCTTGACAAGCCCATTTTATTTTCAGTTTTTTCAATTCTTCAAACAGCTGCAAAGCCTTTTTCTTATTGGCAAAAATATTATCGTCCACAAAATAAACAATTTTCGCCCTTTTATTCGTTCTAAAAATTTCCTTTACCTCATTTATCACATTCTCAACATCCCTATGTTGAAAATCTCCTTTGTGAACTGCCCCAATCGTACAAAATTCACATTGGTGCATACAGCCTCGCCCAAACTGAACTGGCACGACAAAAGAATATTTTTTCCCCTTGTAAATGCTTCTATCATAAACAACATTATTAATATCTGGCAATTTTCTACATTCATACCTTTTTTTCGGCACCCCATTTTCCAAATCGTTCAAAAATTCATTCCAAGTAACTTCTCCACTTCCCACGCAAACCGTATCTGCATGTTCCTGTACTTCATCAGGCATAAGCGAGGCGTGATACCCTCCAATCATAACATAAACCCCACGTTCCCTATAATTTTTTGCCAGTTCATAAGCCCGCCTAGCCGTCATCGTAAACGTAGAAATCACAACTAAATCAACCTCAAGATCCATTGGAATATCCTCAATCCTATCATCAAACAGCATAAGCTCATGTTTAGTCTTATCTGTAAGCCCCGAAAGCACCGCAAAAGCAAGCGGCTCTATCGCATCATTGGAACGCTTCCCTCCCATATTTGGACGTAAAAAAGCTATTTTCATTTTTCTTCTCCTCTCATTCTTACATATCTGTTTTTATTTTATACCATTCTCCATTTAAAATGGAGCTGTTTCTTAATATAATTTTTATTTTTCTAATGGGTTTTATTATTAGATTATCTTGTTTAATAACAGTTATTTGAATTATTTTTTTATAAATTAATTTCTTTTTATAAGAAAGTTTTTGTTTTAGAATTTTTTTATCAAATTAATTTTTTTATAATTGAATTAAAAATGTCGTGATTTTTTTTGGAAATAAAAATTACTGTCTGAGCGAAGCGAGTTTAATTTTGTTTTCAAAAAAATGCTTAGACAAGCCGGGTTTTGCAAAAGGGGATGGCGACTGTTCCCCTTTGCTTTATAAAAAAAAGACATAAATATAAATGAAAAAAACTATTATTAATCAAAATTTCTTAATAAAAAAACAATTTATATGATTGTTTATTTAAAGTTAACTAATTAATCTACATTTGGAATATCAGAATTATCTGTCATTTTTTTCAAAAAGTAAATTCCTCCAATTTATCGGCATAATGCCTATACCCCAAGTTAGTATTAAGCATAATTGGTGCAATAATGCTGAATCTTGCGATTCTTTTAAAAATTGAACTTACTTTATAAGTTTCCCTCCAAGCGTAAATTCCGCCTTCCTGCAGTTCCTGCGCTGTCATTTTTTTTGGATGGAATACAGCGTGCTGAACATCATACATTGTCCAGTTTTTTTCAAAGATTCTGCCTTGCTTTTCCAAATCATTGTAAAGTTTTGTTTTAGGAAATGGAGTTAATATAGAGTATCTTGGCAAGTCAACTTTCATTTTTATTACTTCCTCCACAGTTCGCTTGAATATATCCTTATCATCGCCATCTGCTCCGAATGTAAAAGTTCCGTTTACAGCAATGTCATAATGATGCAGCTTTTTCATAAGCAAATGGTAATCAGCCATAACATTTACCCCTTTATTCATAGCCCGCAGCGATTCCTTCGAGACAGCTTCAAATCCAATAAGCAAGCCTTTACAGCCACTTTTTGCCATCAGCTTTATCATTTCATCATCGTGAACAAGGTTGGAAGTTGCCAGCCCAAACCACCATTTTTTTAGAGGTGTCAATTCAATAAACAGTTTTTTAGCATAATTTTTGTCAGCAATTAAATTTAAATCTATAAACAAAACTTCTTTTTTCTTAAAAGTCTCAATTTCTGCAATAATTTCATTAATCGGTCTTTTTAAAAATGTTGGATATAAAGCCTTCCCAACACAGAATGAACAGTCAAAAGAGCAGCCTTTGGTTGCCTCAATGCTGTTTATCGAAACATATCTTTCCTTTTTCAGAAGTTCCCTTTTTGGTAATTTTAAATTTTCTAGACTATTTTCCTTCTGGACATAAAATTTCTTTAAACTGTTATTTCTCGCATCTTCCATTATTTCCGTAAAAAGCCATTCAGAACGCCCAATTACAACAGAATCACAATGCTGTATCGCTTCTTCTGGACAAAGTGTCGGATGCGGTCCACCTAAAATAACCTTTTTTCCTTTGCTTTTAAAGTATCTTGCATATTTATACACTCTTTCCGAGGTTCCCGTAATCGAAGTCATAACCACAATATCCGCATCCAGTTCAAGCGGTATTTTTTCAATCGTTTCATCATAAATTACAACTTCAATATCTTCTGGAATATACGCCGCAAGTGTCGATAATGTGAGCGGTGCATAGTGAATCGCCTTCTTAAATGTTCCATTAAATCTGTACATTGCCCCTGCTGGTGCCAGTAATGCCACTTTCATTCTCCAAATCCTCCTAAAAATTTATTTTTCCCAGCCAAAAATTTTTTTATCCAGTATTCGATATTTTTATATCTCCTATTTTTCTGCCTTTTTCGATTTTTTTCAGCTGTATATGTTTTTAATCCATCCTTTTCTATTAAAAAAATATTCTTACTTTCCCTAATTGCCCCTAATTTATATGCATATTCATAATGAAATGCCTGACACAGTTTTTTTCATTAAGTTTATTTTTCAAATTTTATTTTTATTTTTCCAGCTTTTTTTCAAAATCCAGTTTCTTATTTTTTTATTCTTTATTTCTAAAAAAATAATGTATAACTTATTTTTTTCCATTTTCATTTTTTTACTGGTGAAAATAGCAAAAAAATTCCTCTTTAATATTATTTTTCCTTCAACAAATTTAAAAACTTGCTTTTTCAACAAATGAATTTTTCCAGCTTTTTCCCCAACAATATCAGAAAAAAATTATTCATTCTTCCAACAAATTTCACAACAGGAATTTTTATGATAAAATCCTGTAACTTTCACAATATCATTCGTATTATATCTGTAAAGCCCAGCATTTGTAGTAACAACAACGCAATAACGCTCTCCCATCTCCAATTCATCCAAAAGTTTTGGACTGCTAGTTTTCTAACTCATCACCAGAAACTTGAATAAATTCATAAAAAAACGAGTTATAGGCAACAACACTCCCATTTTTCCACATTTTCCAGCGGAAAAACTTACAATACATTCTGTTGACATAAGCCCTTTTCCTTGAAATTTCAAATTCATGTTTTTTTATCAAAAATTCAATTTTTTTCCTTCAATTTTATAAAAAAATTTCATAGGAATCACTATCTGCCCAGCAACTCACAAGCGAAAGTTTCTCCCAAATCACAGAGTAATCCACAAAATTTTTCCATAATTTTTATTTTTCCATTTTATTTTTTTAACTTTTTTTATTTTGGGAATCTATTTTTTTCATTTACTATTTTTTTCCAACATTTTTGTTTAATTCCACTATTTTCAGTTCATTATTTTTGATTTAAAGTATTATTTTCACTTCTTTCAAAAATAATTTATCAAAAAAATTCACTTCTGCTTTTTTTCCACAATTTTTTTGTATTTTTTTCTTAATAATCTGAAAATACTTTTTTTACTTTCCAAATTTTTTTCTCAACAAAAAAATTCAGCACTCAAATCCTCACTTTTTTTAAAATTTTTGCAAATCGCTTTATGATTTTTTTCAATAAAATCAAGCAAAATCATAAGAAACGATGGACTCCATACCGAAATCATCGCAAGATTTTTCTGATAAAAGCAGAAATACTGCTGTAATTAGCAAAAAATCCTCCATATTTTGGGTATTTTTTATTTCTTTTGGAACTGTAAACAGTTTATTTAAAAAAAATGCAGAAATTTTATCAAAATACGAAGTATCATCTTCGATTCCCACACGGATTCCTCCACTAGTTACAGCTTCTCGCTTTAAAATTGGAGAAACAGACCAGTAGGAACTTCCAAGAAAAAAAGATTTTTTTATTATTTTTGATATAAGTCATAGAGCCATGAAAAAAACTCCGTTCATATAACTTTTCAAAAAATTTTCTGTATACGGAATATATTTGACATCAGACGTACTTCCGCTCGTAAGTTCAAACAGCTTAATTTTATCACTCAAAAGAACATTACTTTCCCCACTTTTCTCTCTTTCCACAAACTCCTTAACATTCTCATAATTCACAATCGGAATTTTTATTCTGAAACTTTTCTATTAATTCTTTTTTTCATTTTTCTGCATTTAAAATTTGCTTTTCTGTTTCAAAAAGTTTTTTTAAATATTCTGTATTTTTATTAGTTTTTCAATATTTCCAAAAGTATTTTTTTACTTGCGTTTCCCGAATTTTACTTTTTACTTTTTTTATATTGGAAACAAAAATTTTTTATAGGATTTTTTTACAAAAAAATATGAAATAATCTGTTTAAAATCACATATTTTAAAATTTTTTTACTTCATAAAATTTACTTTTTTTACCGAATTTTTTTCATCTAAATTATCTCCAATCGGCAAATCCTGAAATTTCTTTATAACAGCCTTCTGCCCAAAAGCTCAAAAAAACAGATACATAATGGAAAAATGGTATATTTTTTTGTCCTTTTTTTAACACATCAAAAGTTCTTCCCTAAAATATTTTTTTACAGAATGATATGCATATCTTACTGCAATACACCTGTCACGAAACTCATTTGTAGAAATATCATAAGGCTCAAAAAAATAAATACGAATATTTTTTTGCGGCTCCAGCCACCACTTTTTTGTACAAAAAGCCTTCCTTCCTTTTCCATTTTAAAATAAAGTTCAGTATTTGGAAAAAGGTACAGAGATAGTTAAACTGGACAAATTCCAGATGGTTTTTCTGTGCAAATCTTTACAGTATCTTCAAACGTAGTGCCGATTTTTTTCCTCAAACCCAAAAAAACGAATGTGGCATAAATTCCAATGTTGTATTTATGTATAATCCGTGTTGATTCCTCAATATCTCCCAGCTTGAGCTCCATTCCTTTTTCATATTGTCAAGAGCCTCTTTATTTATCGACTCATATCCGATTAAAATAAAAAGACATCCACTGTCTCTCATAGCTGCAAGCAATTTCTCATTTTTTTGCCATCGTTATTGCCCTTGCGAAATCCATTTTTTTCTTTAACGGCTTTATCTTCTCACAAAAGCTCAATGCATATTTAGGATCTGCAACAAAGTTATCATCAGCAAAAAAATATATTTTTGACTTTATATGCTTCAATTCCTCAATTACACTATCAACGGGCCTTTTTAGCATACCGTTTCTTATTAACTGCCGAAATTGCACAAAATTCACAGTGATGAGGACATCCACGTCCCAGTTTCTACAACTGAAATTAAATATTTTTTTCTTAAAAGATACTTCTGTCTGGTATTAAAAACTTATTGCTAAGTCCACCAATATACAGTTTCTTTTCTGTCCCATTCCTATAATCCTCAATAATTTTCCCCCAAATATCATCAGCATATCCTGTAACTACAGAATCTGCATGCTTCATAGCCTCATCTGGCACAAGCGAAGCATGTGTCCCCCCAATAATAACCTTCTTTCCTTTTTCCCTAAATCTTTTAGCAATCTCATATCCGTGCCGTGCCGTATAAGTCTCCAAAGTAATTACAACAACATCCGCATCATTATCATAGTCTATCGCCTCAACTCTCTCATCAATCAGCTCACATTCAATATCATAAGGAGTCAATGCCCGCAAGTAAGCAAACGTAAGCGGCTCAAACGTCCTCAGCTGAAAAATATACTTCTGTCCCTTTTTCTTTCCAAATCCAGGATAAATAAACAACATCTTCATAAAAATTCACCTTTTTTTATTTATTTAACTTCCAATATTTTTAACACACAAATCATTGAATTTTATTTTTTTAAAGTAAATTTTACTTTTCAAATCAAACTATTTAGTTTTAAAAATTAAAAGATTTCCTTCAAAACCCGTTTTTCCCAAATTTGTCAAATTTTTCAAAAGAAATTTCTGCAAGGCATACCAGTTCATCACCTTTCTGATAGTTAGGATTTTTTTCTCTAAAAAAACTGCACATTTTTTTATTTTTTTAACTGCTTTTTCCGAAAGTACAACGACATTTTCCCGTAAAAAAATCATTTGTTCCATCATTTTTTTACAATTCCATTTTCCTTATTATATCTATTTCCGTATATTTTTTTCAGCATAAATATCTTTTTATTTTTTTCTCCATCTCATTTTCAGTATAATCCGCCTTAGGACAAAAATTTTTTTAAAAGTATGTTGGAAGATACATATATGTCTTTATCCCTTTAGAAATCAGAAACCAGTAAGTTTTTTTAGCCCCATTTTTTTCATATTTTTTTCACTTTCCAGAAGGCAATATTTTATCCATTCCTTTCTGAAATTCGATTCCCCAAGAAAATCCCTTTTCGATAATTGTATCTCCAGATCCAGAAAATTTTTCACTATTTTTCATTATTTTCATTTTTAACTCGACATTTATTTTTCTTTATTGTAGAAAAATCCTTTCAATATTTCTCCATCAAATATCATATCATCCTTATCATATAAATCAGCCAGAAATTTCTCTTTCTTCATATTTTCATAATGTTTTTCATTAAAGAAAACATTTCATTAACTAATATTATTATCATTTTTATACTTTCCACAGAAAAATCTTTACATATCATTTTCATAAAAACTCCTTATCTTTTATTTATGCTGAACATTATTTAATTTTATAGGAATACCATTTAAAATTTGGTTCAAAGATTATGACTATTGCTACTTAAACTCCAAGATTCTTTTGATTTTATTAGTTTAATATTAAAAGATTTGAGCATATTATAAATTATACCTCAAATTTTATTTGTTCCAAAATAACGATATTTGTAAATTTTTGCAAAAACACACATGGACTAGTCATTTATTCTTACTATGTTTGTACTTATCTTATTAACTATATTTTTATGCACTAAATCTATTTTTTCATAAATATTTATCCCAGAATTCCTTTTTCCACCTTTTTCCCATGAACAATAATTAAATTCAGTTTTTATATTTATTAATTTTCGATTGATAAAATATTCATGTTATTTGCGTAAATATATCGAAATACGTCGTTTAATCTATCATCTGGCACAATTACAAAAATTCTCCATAATTTTTCAAAAGTCTTTTATTTCATAAAAAGCTCTTCCAATGTCAATAAAATTTCATATTTACTGATTTGTTCTGCTTCGTTTTTCAGGAAGTTTTCCAGAATTTATCTTTTTATATGGCGGATTTGAAAAATAAAAATCGTATTCTCCTTTATTGTTTTTATATCTTCATTAATTGAAGTTATTTTTCTTCTAAATTATTTATTTTTATATATAAAAATTTCAAATATATCTTTTTGAATTTCCATAGCAAAAATTTTTTGTAAAAATTTCAATTTTAGAAAGTAGCAATGTCATTATTCCTTGCCCAGCTCCACTTTCAGAATGGTCTTTTTTCTTTATTTTTATATTTTTGTATTAAAATATTTTTTATAAATTCAGAAAGTAAAATTGCATCTTGTGTTATTTTTGTAGACCATTTTCATCAATAATCATGTTAACGCTTTCAAGATTTTTCAATATACCCTATTAAAAACTCCTAACTTTAATTTTTCAGTTTAACTTTTTCTAAATTAATTTGTAACTGTTTCAAACATTTTACTATTTGAAACAATTTTTAAATTCTAATTTCTAATTAATACTATCTAATCTGTTTATCTGCATATTCATGTGCAAGTTCCAATCTTCACGTTCTTTTGAATTTTCAAATGTTGCTTGTGCAAATGGTATTTCTAAGTTTTTGCGATTAAATAGTACCCTGTCGCATCATTTCTTTCAAGAATTCCATCTATTTTTAATGCAGAAAATTTGATTCATTAATTCATCATTTTTCCAATTCCTGGAATTGCGTCAGTTTTAACTAATTTTTGAATCTTTCTTTTAACACTGAAGTTGTATTTATCTTTGTTTTTCCGCATTATCCCATGTTACTTTTTACTTTCGATTTCAGCTTTTAAATTTTGAACTTTTTGATGACTTTTTGTTTTTGAAGCTTCAGATATAGTTGGTGTTATTAAAAATATGGCTAACTTTAGCAACATTGTCATTTTTGGATCTTTGCTCTGAATATAAATAATGTGGTAACTAAATTGAGTTTTTATAGGTCCTACAATATCTCCGCTTTACCGTTCTTAACAGCGTTTGCAAATTCTGGAACAAGTTGTGACAAGTCAGCTGTTTCTCCTAAACTTCCACCATTTTTAGCTGATTCTGGATCTTTTGAAAATTCTTTTGCTTTAGCTGCAAAATTATCTTTAGTTGTTGTTTTCATAATTTCATCAGCTTGTTTTTTAGCTCCTTCAAAAATCACTTTCACCTGCCTGATATTCTTCTCCAATTACATAACCGCCAATACTATTTTTGAGTATTGTAACTATCCCTTTTGCATTAAATCTAGCTTGTAATGTGGCATCATCAGGTTTGTAGCTGTCTATTAAATAATTATAATATTTTTGAGAATAATCTCTTAATTGATCTACACCTATTAAATCAGGATCAGCCTTTATTCCTGCTGCTTTTTGCTTTTTCAGAAATTTTTACAAATTTATCTAGATTTTTCAAAGTTGTCTTTAATTCATTTACTAATTTATCTGAGTAGCCTTGTTGTGTTTGTGAGAACAGAATTTATAATTTGCTCATTTACTGCTTCATTTGTATATTTATATTCTCCATTTTGTGCTACAACAGCTTTTTACTTTTAGTATACATATTCTCGAAATTTTTATCTTTGAATACGATTTTTAGTTTTTCTTTAGCTTTTTGCAAGATATGAGTTTAAAATCATAATATTCTTATCTTGTGTCATAGTTTCTTTTATTTGATCTTTTTACATCATCAAAATCTTGATTTGCAAAAGGATTGAGTGTATTTATTTCTTTCGTAGGCTTTCTTTATTTCTTCTTCTGTAATTTTATCATTTGAAAATATTTTTCTCTCATTTTTCTATAATTTTCTGATCTTTTATTGTTTGTTTAAATGATGAAACATTATATCCTACTGATCTTAAATATTCTCAAACTCTCCAAGCTTTGACTGTTTTCTATAATTTTCGAATTCTTTTATTGACATCAGATCCACTAACTTTTATTCCCAAGTTTTTGGCTGATGAAAGTAAGATTTCCTATTAATTATAAGTTGTAAAAACATATTCGTTTACTAAATCATCAGGAACACTTTTTATATTTCCTGAATTTGTTCCTACTTGTGCCAATTGCTGTATTTTTGTTGAGTTATTTCATTTAGTTCATTTTTCAATGAATAACTTTCTCTTTCAAAGTCATCACGGTAAATTTTTATTCCATTGACTGTTGCAATTACTTCTCTATGATTTAATGCTCCAAAAACGTTATTTTTCAAAAATAATATTCCTGAAATAAAGCATTCCTATTCCGAATATTCCCATCATAATAGCAGAAGCAAGCTGAATTCCTTTTTGTGACTTCTAAATCCCATTATTTATCTTCCTTTCTATAATCATTTTAATATTATAGCATATAATACACTATTTTTCTATTAGTTTTTCAACAAATCTTATCAAATTTAGATAAAAATAAAAGTTGCTTCGGTATTAATAAAAGATTTTCTTATTAACACTAAAACAACTTGAATTTTTTAATTAATAGTAAAATTTAGCAAATATCTTTCTAAATCCTTAGTTACAAATACTTTTGAAAAGTTTTTAATTATCGTGTATTGATTTCCCTCATCATCTGGATTAGAACACTGTGAATATTAGGAAATTTTTAATATTGTATTTGTTACTGCTTGAGAAAAATCCGTTAAATAGTTCAGGATCAGATTCGCAAATTGTGCATTTAATTTTACAACTGTAGTATTTACATTGTCAATTCTAAGATTATAGGCACTTCTAAATTTCATATCTTCTGTAATATAATTTGAATTTCTATAATTCCATTTATAAAATCGCCTTCTATTAGGTTCATTTGACGAGGAACCACAATTTCTCTTTCATTAATTATTTTTGTGAAGGATCATATACGAAGATGGAAATTCTGTTTTGTACTTCATCATCTTTTTGTCTTTCCTGCACTAGATTTTTAGTTTACAACTACCTGTATCTTATCACTGTGGTCTATATCATAATAATATGTTGCAACTACTCCAGCTGTTATCAAAAAGCAATAGCACGAAAAGATTTTTACCAAAAGAACCTTTTTGCTTTTTAGAGTTTTCTTCTCTTTTTCTGGCATAAATTTCTCCTATTTTTGATAATAGTATTCAAATTCCTAAAAATAAATTTATATAAATCTGTAGTTTAAATATAACAGTTAGTTTCAAGCTAAATATCTGAAATAGTAAATTACCAAACTTTAATAAATTGTATTCAGATACTATTTATTTAAAAATATTTTCTTATTGCATCTCCCAATAACAGCTGCTGTTCTTTCTTGATCATCTGGTGATAAAAATTTTAGATAAATCAGAATAATTGTTCATAAATCCTAATTCTACTAATATTGATGGTGAGTTACTTCCACGAAGTACAGCAAAGTTTGCTCTCAGTACACTCTTCTTCTAAGTCCAGTAAGATTTATCAATCCATCTAAAACTGCTCCTGCAACAGCCTGACTTGTTTTTGATTTTTTTCTTGTAAAAATATCGTTTAAAATAAAATCAGAAAATGGAGTATCTCCATAACTTGAATCAACTTTATTTTCAAATTTTTGCTACTTGTGCAGCATAATTATTTTGGTCTTTTCTTATTAAATAATAAACTTCTGTTCCATTTGCTGATGAACTTGAGCCTGAATTTAAATGAATACTTATAAAGAAATCTGCATTTGCATCATTTCCAATTTTTGCTCTTGTATCTAATAGGGTACAAAGAAATCCGAATCTCTTTGTCATTATTACATTGTGAATCACGTCTTAAATTATTAGCCAGTCTTTGTTGCTACTTGTAATGCTATATCTTTTTCATTATAACCATTTCCACGTGCTCCTGAATCGTGTCCTCCGTGTCCTGGATCTACTACGTTATGTATCTTTTATTTATTTTTGAGTATTATTTGCAGGTATTTTGGATTTTGATAGGCTGTTAGTAGTACTAGCTGTTGGTTGTTTTTGGTTGTTCCGTATCTGATGTATTGAAGTATTATTTTGTGTCACTAATTTTTGAAGATTCGCTCAAAGTGTCATTTGAAATTCTTTTAGATGCTTATAACTTGATAAGTTACAGATGGTTTTAAATATATATACACTATTACTAATTATTGTTCTGAACTGTATACACTTTGCATATACTGGTCATTTCTGTTAATAAATGCTGGTACAGTTTCTTCCCATTTGACTGTCTGTAAAACTTTACCATCAACACGTCTTCATGTTCCCTACTTTTGTAATTGAAGCACTTGGCATAATCTTGACTATTTTTCTCTAAATGTTCCTATAATCTTTTTCCATTATTGTACGATATATTTCTAAAGTATCAGAAAATGTAACTGCACTGATGAAAAGTCAATAAAATAATAATATCTTTTTCATTTTTCCTCCTATATTTTTTCAATGTATACTTAAATTATTTCAAAAATATATTTAAGATTTTTGATAAAAATTTGAAATCTTGAGATTTTAGATTATCTATTCTGTCGATAGTGATTTTAAGAACTGTCATTCTTGCATTTTTGTCAATTTTCATTTCTACAGTTTCTGTAAAAATGTTTACAAGTGTTCCTTGTATACCGCCAACTGTCGTTATTTTTATCTCCCTACTTTGCAAACTTTCCAGTAATGCTGCTTTTTGTTTCTTTCTTCTTTTATTGTTTGAAAGTATCGTTGGTAAAAATCAATACTGCCATAAAAACAATGTAAATTAATATTACTACTATTGAATTTTTATCCATTTTTATTTTGTATAGTCAAATTCTCAATTAATTTTTTAAATTGAAAATTTTAACTTTATACATTCCTCCTTCTTTATTTTAAAAATCAATTTTAATTATACCATAATTTAAGTTATGTTTCAATTTCAAAAAGATTATTTTTTAGTTTTTGTATATTTAAACTTTTTATTCAATATTTATAAAAATGACTATCTCAAAAATTAATTTTCGAGACAGCCATTTTCGTGATTAAAATGAAAAATTATTTTTAGTTAACTAAAATAAATTAGTTATTTAAGTTAGGTTATTTTTTTCTGAGATAGCATCTACTCCTGGTAATACTTTTTCCTTCCAAATATTCAAGCGATGCTCCTCCTCCAGTTGAGATGTGTGAGAATTTGTCAGCAAATCCTAATTGAATAGCTGCTGCTGCTGAATCTCCACCACCGATAATCGTTTTAGCTCCAGATAATTCTGCGATTGCTTTACATACACCAATTGTCCCTTTTGCGAAGTTTTTTCCATTTCAAATACTCCCCATTGGACCATTCCACACTACTGTTTTTGCACCAACTAGAGCGTCTGAGAATAATTTGATAGATGCTTCTCCTATATCTAATCCCATCCATCCATCTTCAATGTCATCTACAGAAACTGTTTTAAATTCTGTATCATTTTTAAATTCTTTTGCTACTACTGTATCAATTGGCACTATAATTCAACATTTTTCTTTAGCTTTTTGATTAATGAAGCGCTAATTCCACTTTATCAGCTTCTAATAGTGAAGAACCTGTGTTTTTACCTTCAGCTTTTAAGAAAAGTAAACATCATTCCACCACCGATGATTACTTTGTCAGCTTTTATCTAATAAGTTTTCAATTACACCAATTTTATCAGAAACTTTTGCTCCACCTAAAAATAGCAACTAATGGTCTTTCAGGATTGTCAACTGCTCCACCGATAAATTCGATTTCTTTTTCTACTAGGAATCCAACTGCAGAATCTTTAATGTTTGAAGCGATTCCTACATTTTGAAAGCATGTGCTCTATGTGCAGTTCCAAATGCGTCATTTACAAAACACATCTCCAAGTGATGCCCAATATTTTTCCTAATTCAGGATCATTTTAGATTCTTTTTTTACCGTCTAAATCTTCAAATCTAGTGTTTTCAAACATTAAGATTTCTCCATCTTTTAATTCGGCAACTGCTGCTTCTAATTCCGCTCCTCTTGTTTCAGGAATAAATTTAACAGGTTTACCTAAAAGTTCTTCTAATCTTTTTGCAACTGGTGCTAAAGTTTTTGATGCTTTATCAGCTTCTTCTTTTACTTTTCCTAAGTGAGAAAATGCGATTACTTTTTCCACCATTTTTCTAAAATATATTTTAAAGTTGGAAGTGCTGCTGTAATTCTATTATCATTTGTAATAACTCCATCTTTTTATTGGTACATTGAGTCAACTCTTACTAATACTTTTTACCTTTTACATCTAAATCTTTTTAACGTAGCCATTCCGTTATATCCTCCTAAATTTATTTATAAAATCTTTTCTTCCTACTTGAATTATACCACTCTTTAACTTGATTTTTCAAGTTATTTAGCAAACAATCTTAAAAATATTTTTATTTTATTTTTTATCAACATCTAATATTTTTAATGGCTTTGGATTTTCACAATGTTCTAAAAGTGCCTTCTCAAACCAAGTGACTCCTATCCATTTTCCAAATTTATATCCAGCATTTTTTAAAAATTCAACCTTTATTAAAGCCCTAAAGTATTCATGCAGTTTATCGCTATTTTTCATTGGGATAAGTTACACAGCCCGATAAACATTTACGACATTTTGTAATTTTCAATATTTCCATTAGCATTTTATATAATCCAATTCCATTTCCAGAATAATTTTCATTAGTATAAACAGACAATTCGCATCCCACTGATGTGCAGCCCTGCTCCAAACTCTGTGTAAGCATAGCCATCAATTTTTATCATATTCAGCAAACAATGTGAGGATATTCCTCCAAAAATTTTCATGATTCTTCTTTAAATTCCTTTACAGAAGGACTTCATATTCAAAAAGTAATAGTTGTATTTTTCAATATAAGGTCTATAAATTTCTAAAATTTCTTTTGCATCATTTTCAGTTGCAAATCTAAAAATTAAATCTTCATTTTTAACTTCATCAATTCTTTTTCCATTCTAAAATAAAAATTCATTATTTCTCATACTTTTTCACAAATTCTTCCCATCAGACAAAACCTTTTCCATCCATTTCCATTTCCTTAGCCAAATCACTAATACGGTTGTTTCACCATGCTTTCTCCAATGTATCAAATTGCCAGAAAATATCACGTTTATCTCCATCAGCGATAACTTCTCCATTTTGTCATTACGATTACCCTATCAAAGTTTTTACTACAAATTCCATATCATGAGTTATTGTAATTATAGTTTTCCCTTGCTTTTTGAAGTTCATCAATCAAATTATGCAAAACTCTCATTCCTCTAAAAATCCTGCCCTGCTGTCGGCTCATCCATTACAATAACGTCTCGAACCCATTGCAATTACTGCGGCAATTGTAACAAATTTTCTCATGGAATACGGTAAATTGTATGGATTTTCCTTTTGATATTTTTCAAGTTCCGTTAATTTTATAGCGTTTTCCACCATTGTTTTTATTTCATCAGAGATATTTTAATGCTCCAAAGGCTATTTCATCGTAAACATTGTTATGAAATATCTGATCCATTGGATTTTGAAAGACATATCCGACTTTTCAGCTCATTTTTGGCAACGTGCTATTTTTGTGTATTCCAGTCATCTACAACAACATCTCCGCTTACTGGCTTTTAACAATCCATTCAACATTTTTACCATCGTTGTTTTCCCAGCGCCATTTTTGCCCAATAATGCGACTTTTTCTCCTTTTTAACTTCAAGAGAAACGTCATTAAGTACATTCCGTACCATTAGGATATTTAAAACTCAAATTTTTGACAGTAATAAAACTCATAATTGCCTCCTTTTTAAAAAATTTTTATTAAACAATTATCTTTTAATAATTATTCTATTGTTCCAGCTCCTCTTTTTCCTCTTCATGTATTCTGTAACTGTTCTAAAAACTAAAAAGCCCCAAATATTATAAAAAGTTACTGATACTACTAATAACTTTTTATAAAAATCGTTGATTAAAAACTTCATTTAACGAATTAAAAACTCTGCTGTAAATTTTGTTTCTCAGTTGAACTTATGAAATATGCCAGTTCAGTCACATTTCCAAGATAAATTGTTATAATTGCTGGAATATATGCGAGAAAAAGCTGACGGCAATTCTTTTTATTTGACAGCTCTTTATTTTCTTTTGGTGCAAATCTGCTTCTATTCTTATCCTTTTCATTTTCAAAAATTTTTATCATATCTATTTAATCCATGTCTCAGCCACTACATATCCTAAAATCAGTGCTTCAAAAAGGTATGTATTTATTAACAAATATTTTAAAAGGCAATATAGGCAATAAACAATTGTCATCACAAAAATAACGAAAATAACTCTAATAAGCCTGATACGCATCTTTTCATCAAATTTCCCTTTCTCACTTTCTAAATTTCTTACTTTTCTATCTGGGATATTTTTATCAAAATTTTTCTATCAAGTTTTTAATAAAATTTCCTGACAAATTACTGTATTTTTAGCTTCAATTTCAAGAATCGTATTCTTTTTCAAATCACTTACTGTAATTGTGCCAATTTCAAATTCAATATTATAATTTTTCCCAATCATAAATCTCATTATCAAATGTTACAGACTTATTCGATACTTGTATTTTAGGTGAACTTTCAAAAATCTGAGTCAATTCCTGCAATCCTTCTTCTTGAAAATAAAAATTTATTTTCACAAAACCTTGATTTTGAAATGGAAAAATCTCAACTCGCCATTTTCAATATTTTTACTGCTTTTGAAAAATTTTTCTAAAAACATTTTTGAAATACTGAAAATAAAGTCATAATCATACCCGCTTCCATCTATCTTTTTCCAATTACCACCTCAGGTTTATACAAAAATTTTAGAAAACTTCTTCATTTGAAATAATCTATTATCCTTAAAGAAAAATATTTTAAATTTTCATATACACTTTCTCTTTTTGAAAAATAAAATAATCATCATAAAATTCTATGTTAGGAAATTTATTTTTTATAATAAAAAAATAAACAATCCATTTAATAAGATAAATAGTATAAATAAGACTATTGAAGTTGAAACAGAAGATACGTTAAAAGCCTTTTTCCATTTCTTTTTGTAACTGAGAAAAAGCACATTATATCAAAAATATCAAAATTCCTAAAATTTGTATTCTTGGTTTGGAATAAAATATAGTCCAGTCTATTTTTTATAATTTTTCAGTTTTCCTTCTTTCATAAAATCCCTTTCTCTTCCAGTAATTTTTGATAAATCTCAAAAATTTTTCATTTTCAAAACATACAAAAATTTACTTTTTCTATAAAATCGTTTTTCTCCAAATATTCTATCCACAGCATTAATAGCCGTTTTTGCAGCTAAATCTTTTTGGAAATCTGTACACTCCTGTCGAGATATTTGGAAAGGAAATATTTTTTCAGTTTATTTTTTTCAGCCAATTCTAAACTTGAAATATAGGCTTTTTAACAATTTTTCTGCAAAATAATTTTTGCTTCATTATTTTTTTCCTGACTGCCAGACAGGCCCAACTGTGAATTACATTTTTAAAAGGCATATTTCCTGCTCTTGTAATAACAGCTTCTCCAACGTTGCATTTTCCTGAGAAGCACGTATTTTTCATACAATCTTCGATATTTGCTTTTCCGCCCTTCTTATGAATTGCACCATCAACACCACTGCCTCCAAGTAAGGAAGAATTTGCGGCATTGACAATCACATCAGCAGGATATTCGGTAATATCGCCTTTACAAGAACAATTCTATTTTTCAAATCTTTTGGTTTCATAATTTTTTTCCTTTTTAATAAATATTTTTAAGATTTGCTTAACAATTTTTATTTTTTTATTACTTTATTTTTCAATAATTCCACTGTCTTTTCCTTGGTTATAGGAATTTCTTCAAAGCTCAACTTTTTCTCGCTTTTTCAAGTTCATAGGCAAGTATAGAATACTGTGTCATCCCAATTTCCTTTTTCCAGCAAAATTTTTATTATTTAAAACTTCTTCGCTTTTTCCACTCAAAATTATTTCCTTTCATCAAGGACAAGGATATTTTGGGCATATTCTGCTATTAATTCCAATTTATGCTCACTAAGAATAATTGTTTTTCCTTCATTTGCCATTAAATTTATAATTTTGAAAATATCTTCCGTTCCTTTTTGGATCAAGCTGTGAAGTTGGTTCATCAATAACTAGGATATCAGGATCCATTGCGATAATTGAGGCAAGTGCCACTCTTTGCTTTTTGTCCGCCAGACAAATCGTAAGGATTTCTGTCACGCAGCTTTTTCAATTTCAAGCAGTTTCAATATTTTTCAACTTCTAGAAATTATTCTTCTGTTCTAAACCTAAATTTTCAAGTCCATAAGCAATTTCTTCAAAAAAACGGTATCTTTTACTCCGCTAATTTGAGTAAATGGATTCTGAAAAACAAAACCAATCTTTCTGCACGATTTCCTTTTTGAGAATAATCTTTTCAGTTCTTTATCTTCCAGCGTTATTTTTCCCTGTCAGTTCCCCTTTATAAAAATCAGGCACAAACCGTCTTAAACATATTGCAAAAGCGTCGTTTTCCCGCTCCCATTTTTCCAATTACAGCCCAAAATTCGCCTTTTTATCTCAATATTAATATTTTTCAGAAGCTTGTTTTTCTTCAAGCGGATATTTGGTAGTTCACATTTTCTATTTTGAAAATAACCCATAAAACCCTCCACACAATACATAGCACTATAAAAATAATCAGCATAAATTTTCATTATTTTATCATTTTTGTTTCTTCTATATCATACAATATTGTTCTCTTTTCTCCAATCGAAAATCCACGTGCTTCAAGCATAATTGCCCGTTCCTCAGTATTAGCAATTGAAGAAAGTACAAGCGGAATAAAAACAGGAATAAGCGCTTTTGCCCTGACAAAGACATTTCCTTCAGTTTCAACTCCTCTTGCCTTTTGTGAATCCATAATGACATTTGCCTGTTTTTTCATTTCAGGTATCATTTGCAAAGTAAGCATCAAAATAAATGCAGCTTTTGGATTTAATCCTTCTTTTTCAAGTGCGAGCGTAAAAGTTTTGACAGGAGTTATTAAAGTCAACATTGTCAAAGCAGAAACAACAGCTGTCAGTTTAGAAGTCAAATTTACGGCTTTCATAACGCCTTCCTTGTAAATCGAGATAAAACCAAATTTCATCCACACTTCACCTGATGGCAGAAAAATACTTTGAATAATGAATATCGCTGTAAAAAGCCAGAATAAGCTAAAAAATATTCTTTTGCAGTAAACTTTTGACTTATTTTCAAGAGAAACAATAATTCCACAGATTATTATCATTGAATAGCCGTAAATATAGCTTGGGACAATAAATGCTGATAGTATCAACGTTAAAGATAAAAATAATTTTGTTAATGGATAAAGCTGTTTAAAAATCTTTTTCATAATTTATTTATCTTCCTTAATATAATTTTTCCCCATATTTAAATTTTTACTAAATATCTTGGAGACATAGCTTTAATTATCGCCATTGCAACTATTGCCGTTATTATTTTTATCAGTTGTTTCTGTAATAAAATTTGTACTAAAAACAGCTGTCCATATATTCTGACCTGTCGCTAAGAAAAATGTAGTTATTCCAAATGTGAATTTCCTGTATTTCCACCATAAACTAGAACTATTATTGGTGCAGATACAACTATCGCAATAAATACAAGACAAAATGCACATACAAATGTTTTTATTACAATATTCTTCATTTTAAATCTTGCCAAAAATCCCATACCAAGTGCCATAATTATAGCCACTGGCATAAATGCAAAATATTCAGGAGAAAAAAACTTCCAGTAATCAGACTTGTAATAACAGCTGTTACTGCTCCACCCAAGGCCCTGCTATAAGGCTAATAAATACTGTCCCAATCGAATCTAGAAATATTGGCACTTGCAATAATTTTGCAATCCCAAATCCTGTAAAATTAATAGCTACCGCTACTGGTATCAACAAACTTGACATTAAAGAAAAAAATCCTCTTTTTAAACTTTTCATTTTTCTGCCTCATAAAAATTTTATTTACGTATATTTTAAAACATATTTGTCAATATTTCAACCTTTGGAGAAAAAATTTTGTTATTTTTTAACAATCATATTAAATACGTATTTTTATAAAAATAAATTATCAAGCAATTTATAATATAAAAATCAAGTACCCTTTTTATACTTCTGAAAAATGGTTATTATAATTTTTTTATTTTTATTTACCATGCAGAGTTTATTAGAACTTCTTCTCCATAGCCACCATTCATTTTTTGTGGATTTGTAGAGTTGTAAGCTCTTTGAACTCTGATTCCTCTTATTCCTAATTCTCTTGCAGCTAGGATATCGTCATCACTGTCACCGTAGTGAATTGAGACGTTGTGTTTTTTGATATAGAATGATTTGTCGTATTTGTAGCCACCTGTTGGTGTATCGGCTGTGTATTCTACGTAAACTTCTTTTGGCAGTTCAAAGTATCTTTGCAATGTTTTGGAAAGTTTTGTAGAAGTGTAGTTTTTGTCTTTTGAATGTTTTGTTCTTCCTGTGATGAAAAATACGTTGTCTCCTCTTTCCAAGTGCATTTTGATTAAATCTTTTGCAGATTGTTTTGGAATTGAGTGTTCATCTCCGTTTTCAGCTACATAATCCCAGAATTTCTGGTTATAAAGATAACTTACAGCACCTCTCTTATCTCCTGGAATTTGGAAATAATGTTGTCCGTAGATAAAATATCCGCTTGAATGAAGCAATGTGTCATCAATGTCAAAACTTACATTAATCGACCTTTTACCTTCAGACTTTTCTTAATATCATCAACAGACACAAAATGAACAGCTTTTCTGAACTTTATCTGTTGAATAAAATCCCTCATGAGTATAAAGGAACCTTTGGTCCTGCTGCAAATACTACAGATGCAGCAAATAAAAATAATAATGCTTTTTCATAACATTCCTCCTATATATTTTTATTGATTAATTATCGTTAGAGTTTTAAGAATTTCTCTATCCTTATCATTTAAAGGTCTATAGTTCCATCTTGTAAATGTTCTGTTTTTCATCATCAAAATAATCTTTTAAAACAACATCTCCAACTTTAAGCCCTTTATAAAATTCTTTTTCGTCAGGTCTATATTCACCGTATTCTCCTAATCTATCATAATTATAGTCATCTTGAGAATATTTTGATAATCCCCGAGTAGATTTTATTATTTTTGAGATTTGTCATCATATTCAAAAGTATAAAATCCATTTTTGTCTAAAGTTAATTTTTCAGGTTTACTTATAATCACAGGAGTAAGCCCTCAAATACTGAATGATTTTCAATTTTTGAACAAAAAGCAGGTGCATTAGAAAATTTTTAGTAGTAACTACTTGATTATAAAAATAGTCTTTATCCATATCAGCTTTTTGAATATAATAGTCGTTTCCTTGTTTGGTAATTTTTATAAAAGTCCAGTAATTTCTCCATTCTCCAATAATATTGTCCATTTCTGAATTTTTCTGTACTATTTGTTTTTCCCGCTGTTTCTTTTTGAATATTTGGTAAATTGTTTGAAAATGATATTGTTGAACTCATGATTATGGCTGCTGTTAAAATAATTTTTCACTATTATTACTCCTTATTCTTTAATTTTATTTAAATCATAGCATATTAAAGTAAGATTATACTTTATATTTTTGTTATTAACTTATAATCTTAAAAAGAAAACTAAAAATATCTATATAATATTTAAAAATTCTTAAAATGTATTATAAACAGAAAAAGCTGAGAGAAATCCCAACTTGTTAATAATCAAAAGGATTAGCCTTACTAAATTTTACAATTTAAATGTTTTTAAATGTTAATAAAAATTTTTTTCTTAGGAAATATTTTGTTAAAGCTGTGATGAAGGATAATTATTTTCCTCGATTTTTGCACATCTTTTTCTATTTCTAGTTTCCAGCTTTCGTCTAAATATCCTGTCTTACTCCGTCTATTGCTTTTTCTACTGCTTGTAGTTGTTTTGAGTTCCGATGCTGTCAGACTTTGTATTGTACGGCTCTTGATTTTTATTCCTAGATTTTCTGCTGTTCCTATTGCATCTATATTTGCTCCTAAGAATATAAATTCCATTTTTCGTTTTTATTTTGTGCTTCTATTAGTCTTCTTACTGTAGTTAAGTTGTATTCTTTACTTGCATTTTCCATTCCGTCAGTAATTATTACGAATAAAACTTTTTGCTTTGTCTTTTGCTGCTTAATCTTGCCTGTTCAGATTTTTACTTGTGAAATAGTTCTTCCAATTGCGTCTAAAAGGCAGTAGTTCCACCTGGAGAATATTCTTTTTCAGTTAGCGGTTTTACTTCTGATATTGAAGTATGGCTGTATAATAATTTATATTCATTGTCAAATAGAACAGTTGTAACATACGTGTTTCTATTTTTCGCTTTTTCTGTTTTTCCAGCATCGAATTGAATCCTCAATTGTGTCAGATTCTAATCCGCCCATTGAACCGCTTTTTATCCAGAATAAATATAAGTTCCATTTTTCCTGATGATAGTAGTGCTTTTTGGAGCAGGGATAATGATTAAGCTTAAAAGCAGAAAAATAACTAAGTTAAAAATTTTTTCATTTTAATTCATTCCTTTCGTTTTTATAATATTTATTACAAACTCCTTCTAGTAATAGTGTACCTGAAAAAGTTAAAAATTTCAATAAAGATAATTACAAAAATTTAATTTTTGGCAAGTAAAAACGAAATATAAATAATAATTGACAAAACCGACAAAAACGTTATATTATATAAAAATGACTTGGAAGTCAATTTTTATTTGTTAGGCAGGAGATGTTTGGAAAGAAAAAGGGAAAAAAATCAGAAAAAGAAAAATATTAGATAAGGCATGGGAATTGTTTTAGGGAAAAATGGGTATGAAGAAACGAAAGTGGAAGATATCACTAGGGAACTGGGAGTTTCAAAAGGAGCTTTTATACTTATTTTAAGACAAAAAGATGAAGTTCTGTATGAAATTTTTGGAAAAGAATAAAAAGAAAATGAGGAAAGAATTAGTAAAATTAATGTTAATCAGGAGCCTAGTAAAATTCTGGAAGATTATGTTATCAGTAAAATGAATTATATTGTTAAACTTCTCAATAATATGAAAATAAGCAGTATTAATAGAAATCTTTCAAATTCAAAACTAAAAAAACTTTTTGAAGAATTGAAAAAAAGTATCAATTAATTTATAAATATTGTTGAAAAATTTAACAAAATAAATGGAAATAAGTATAATTTGGAAATTATATCCGAATTTGTATATTTGGCGATAGAAGAATTTTTATACAATGAGTTTGTTTTGAAAAATTTTAAAAATTTAGAAAAGTAGCGACCTTATAAATATTGAAAAATACTGATGAATTTGAAAATTCATTGAAGGAAGTAATAAAAATTTATAAATAATGCATTCAAATAAATTTAGGAAGGAAAAACAAAAGATGAACAAAAATAGAATAAAAACTGCTAACGGCATTATTACTTTTTACTATCTGGAATTTTCCAGTTTGCACAAAAATTACGATACAGGAAGCTGCAGAAATGGCAGTAAAAACAATAAGGACATCAAGGTAGGAATGCTGGAAGTGGAACAGGGACAGATTGATGTGGACAGAAGCTGGAAAAAGAAAATTTTTACAGTAGCTACAATGCTTCGGCAAATGCACATTTTAAAGATATTTTGACTAAAAATGTCTTGACCAAGACAGGAGAATCATATCAGCATTATGTATCGTTATCACAGCCAATTTATACAGGCGGAAAATTAAAATTGGGAAATGAAATAAGTAAGGATAATTTGAAAATTAGCTGAGCTAAAATTGGATAAAACTAAAAAGATACGATTTTAAGTACAGTTCAAGCATATATTGATGTTTACGACGCAATCAGTACACTTGGAGTATTACAAAAATCGAAAGAAGCATTGGATGAAAATTATAAAAATTCAGACGGAAAAAAATATAATTTGAGAATGGTTACAAAACCTGAATACAGAGAAGCTGAACGTGGCGTAAAAGATATGGAAGCGCAAATTGTACAGCAACAGGAAATATTGAAATTGCAAAAGAATCTTTGGAATATTAATTGGAATACCAGATTCAAAAAAATATTGAAATAGTTCCATTTGGAGTAGAAGATAATTTTACTAAGACAGTTGACTTAAAAACAAGACTTGGAAAAATTGAAAACTTTGAATACAGAATATAAGATTGCACAAAAAGCAGATTGACATTACGAAAAATGTAAAATTAGAAAAAGCTAGACTTTTATGCCGACAATTAACGGAACAATAAACCATGGAGCATTAAATGCAAAAATAAGCCAAAAATTATTTGAAACAAAAGAGTTTACATCAGTAGCAGGGTAACATTCTCTTGGGATATTTTTGACTGGGGAAGAAGAAAGGACAATGTAAAATATGCCGAAAAAACTCAGGAGATTTCTGAAGTTAAGTCAGAACAGACACTAGATCTTGTTAAAAGCAAAATATGAGAAAACATATTATCAGCTTCAGGCATTGGAAAAAGTTTGGAAGCGTTGAAAGTCGCAGTGGAAAAAGCTGAAGAAACTTATGAACTGGAAAAGAAAGATACAAATATAACTTAATTACAATGAATAATTTGCTGGATGCAGAGGCAAAACTAAGATTAAGCCGAGTAAATTATGCAAACTCAAATTAAAAATACTACTATCTAGTATCACAGTATGGGGCATTTTTAGATTAATTTAAAAAAATAAAAGCAGGAGAAAATAATGAAAATGAAGTTATATAATAAAAATTATAATAGGATTGGCAATACTTGCGATACTTGCAATATCTTGCGGAAAGAAAAACTCGAGGCAATTGACAATTCAAGACCAGTAAAAGTACAAATTATTGGACAAAAATTCAATTTCTTTGGGATATAAGGCAGAGCGGAACTTTGAAAGGGATTGAAGAAGTCCCATATACACTACTTCTTCTGGAGAAATAGTTGTAATAAATGCAAAAACGGTGATAATGTCAGAGCAGGGCAAGTCATAGTTTCAATTGACAACCAGACTGCTAGATCAAATGTGAAAAGAACAGCTTCAACTGTAAATACAGCTTCATCAAATATCAATTCATCATCGCAGCATTGGAAGAAGCTAGAATTAATTATGAAAAATACGCTATGTTGTATGAAAAAGACTTGTAACAGAAACTGAATATCTAAATGCAAAAACTCAGTATAATTCAGCAAAAAGCCAACCTGAATGCTTCAAAAATAACTTTAAGTTCTGCACGTGCAGAACTGGATTCAGCAAACGACACAAATAGAAAAACGGTTGTAAAAACTAATACAACAGGAACTATTGCACTATATGAATTTGGAACTGCATCAGCAAACTTCAGCAGGAAATCAATTATTTACTGTAATAAATGGAGGAAATGCAGCTGGAAGTTGAGTTTCACCCTGAAATAATTAGCAAAATTCATGTTGGAACGCAAGCTAAGTAAAAATTGATGAACTAAAAAGGGAAGAATTGACAGGGAACTGTGTATGAAGTAGCTGCAGCAGCAAATTCATCAAGTAGACAATTTACAGTAAAAATCAAAATTCCTAATTCAGACAGAAGGCTAAAAAGTGGAATGTATGGAACTGCAAGTATAGATACAGGAGCTGAAGACGGATTAATTATTCCTAAAAAGCTATTGTCGTAAAAAGGTGTGGAACAAGTGGTTTACATTGTTAGAAATGGGAAGGCAGTTGCAATTCCTATAAAAATAACTAATCAGAATGAAGAAATGGCAGCAGTTACTGGAAATGGATTAACAGCTGGAATAGAATTGATAGTTGATGGACAGAATGTTGTTCAGAATGATGAAAAATAAGAAGAGTACAATAGTTTTTATTTAATTTTTAGAGTATAATGTTTTTAAGTCAGTCAGATAAATTTTGAAATTTTTTTATTTTTCAAATTTATTTGGCTGTATTTTAGAAATTAAGTATAAAAATTAATTTAAAGATTCTATAAAAATTAAAAAAAATAAATTAAGGAGAAGCAAAATGACAGTAGCAGAATTTGCGACGAAAAAGAGTCGTTTCTACAACGATGATATTATTATTTATGATTTTTCAGGATTCATGACTATGCGTTCGATGAAGAAGGAATTGATACCTGATTTTTAAGTTTTCCGATGGTAGTTATCAGTACGAACTGGACAGGAGCCGCTTCTGAAGATGTAAAAACTCAGATTTCTAAAAATAGAAGATGCGGCACTAAATGTTGATGGGATTAAGAATATTTCAACAAGTTCAACTTATGGAAATTCAAATGTTATAGTTGAGTTTAACTTTTGGTACAGATACCGATATAAAAGCAAGTGCAAAATACAATCAGAAATTGATAAAATAAAAAGAGATTTACCAAGTGACGCAAACGATCCAGTTGTTTCAAAAATGAATACGGCTGGAGGAAATTCAGATATGGCACTAATGGTTGCAATAAGAGGTGGAGACGAGGCTACAATTACTTCTTTCATAGAGGAGACATTAAAGCCTAGACTTAAGAGAAACAGAGGTGTTGGTGATATATCAGTATTTGGAAATGCCACAAGGCAAATAAAAGTAAAATTGGATCCATACAGATTGCAGGCATACAATTTGTCTCCAAGTGAAATATATGCAAAAATTCAAGCAGCTAATACAATTGTTTCCAGGCGGAACGGTAAAAGATGGCAGCAAGGAATTTATACTGAAAGTTGACGGTGAATTAAAAACGTTGGAACAAATACAGAATATTATTATTTCCAATAAAGATAATCAGGTAGTCAGATTGAATGATGTGGCGACAGTTGAATACGGAACAAAAGGATAAAACGTCTTATTCTAAATATGATGGACAAGATATGATTTCAGTTATGATTCAGAAAAGTAAGGATGGAAATCTAGTTGAAATTGCAAGTATAGCAAGAAAAGCTCTAGAAGAAATGAAACCTTTATTTTCATCGGAACAAGCTATGAAATAATAACTGATAACAGTATAAGAGTAAAGAGGCAATATCTAATGTAACAAGTACGGGTCTTCAAGCGCTGGTCATAACAATAATAGTGCTGCTGGTCTTTTTGAAAGATTTAAGAGCGGCACTTGTTGTTGGAATGTCGATACCAATATCAGCGATGTTTACGTTCTTTCTACTAGGTACACAGGGAATTACGTTAAATATGATTTCGCTTATGGGGCTGGCACTTGCGATTGGATCATTGGTGGATAATGCGGTAGTTACGTTAGACAATATATTTGATCATATTCAGTTAAATAAGGAACCGGCAATGGTGGCGGCTATTCGAGGGACAAATGAGTAATACTTCCAATGATAGCGTCAACAGCAACTTCAGTTTGTGTATTTTTACCAATAGTCTTATTTCCAGGATTTGCAAAGGAAGTCTTTTCAGGAATTTCTTTTTCAATGATGTTTGCACTATCTACTTCAATTGTTGTGGCAATGCTGTTTATCCCGATGGCTTCGAGTATATTTTTAAATATTGAGAAAATATCAGGGGCTGCAGGGAAAGCACATAGATTTAATGCGTTTAGAGACAAATACAAGGAGCTTGTAAAAAAAGCGTTGGAAAATAGAAAAGTTGTCATAATTGGGATAGCAGTTCTATTTGTTGTGGTAGTTTTTGGACTTGGAAAAACTGTAAAAAGTGCATTTTTCCCGACGATTGACAATAATGAATATTCAGTGGTGGCATCACTTTCTACTGGACTGGATGTGGAAGTGGCACACGAGATTTCTAAACAAATGGAACAGATAGTAAAAGAAGACCCTGTAACTAAAAATTATACAACGATAGTAAATGCTCAGGCGGCAATAGTAAATGTTGATGTAAAAAAGGACACGATGAAGGCTATGGAACGAGTGCGTCAAAAAATGAGCAATATTCCAAACGTTACAATTGCAGTGTCACCGCAGAAGGCTGGAGGACGTGCAGTTTCAAAGGATTATTCATTCCAAGTTGAAGGAGATAATGCTGAAGAAATCAATAGAATTGCCAATGCGATTATGGCAGATATGAAGCAGCAGAGCTGGTTCAAGGATGTAAAATCATCATCGGAAGGCGGATATCCACAGGCACAGCTAGAAGTGGACAGAGTGAAAGCGGAAAGTTATGGACTGAGTGTTACAGATATCACTAGAATGTTAAATCAGACAGTTTTAGGAGTAGATCCAATAGAAGTAACTCAAGATACTGAAACATTAAAAAGTTTATATGGAATTTGAAGATGAGTATAAAAATTCGCTTGAAAAAATATTGAATATAATGATAAAAACTAGTACAGGACAGTTTGTAAGGCTGGGAGACATAGCGACAATGAAGGAAGTGGAAGGAGCGGCTTCAATTGAAACTTATAATGGAGCTCAAATCGTAACAGTCGGTGCAAATATGGATAAATCAAAGGGACTGAATGACGCCGCTTCTTTTGTAAATGCTTCGTTCCAAAAAACTAATCCAGCGGCAGGATACAAAATAGCTCCAGCAGGAAATGCACAAAGCCAGAAGGAAATGGGTGGAGAAATTATGAATGCGCTGGCATTGTCAATAGTTCTTATCTATATCGTGCTGGCAGTACAGCTGGAATCATTTGTATTACCGCTAATAATGATGTTGGCATTGCCATTGTCAATGATTGGAGTAATATTTGGACTGGCAGTAACAAGGATACAGCTTAGCATGTTCGTTATGATCGGGATTCTTATGCTGTTTGGGATGGCGGTTAATAATGCCATCGTGCTTCTGGATTTCGTGTCGGGATTACGGCAAAAAGGCATGGAAATTCGAGAGGCTCTAGTGGAAGCAGCAGGTTCAAGACTTCGTCCAATACTTATGACAACACTTACAACGGTACTTGGATGGATTCCAATGGTATTTTCAAGTAAAGGAAGTTCAGGTTATTATCAAGGAATGGCGGTAGCAGTTATGTTTGGACTGTCGTTCTGTACACTCTTTGACTTTATTCTTTATACCAGTAGCTTATTCAATTGTTGAAGAAGAAAGGAAAAAAAGACAGAAAGCTGAAAGGAAGAAAAAAAGAGCAAAAAATAAATGAAAGAAACTAAAAATACAATTTTTAAATAAAAATAGAAAAGAGGTGCTTTTTGAAAAGAGTTGAGATATACTTTGATTCTTACTTTATTGATAAAATAAAAGAGAAATGAAAGAATATGGGATTGAGCAATATATTATTATTCCACAAGTATACAGCCGCTGGAGCAGAACATTAAAAACATTTTAACAATCACGTCTGGCCTGGAACTGACAGTGTTTTGATAACATATCTGGAGGACAGGCAGGCAAAGGAAATTATGAGGCTTATAAAAAAATAATGAAAATAGATTTAGGAAAATCAATTTCAATAGGGAGCAGCTATGTTACCAGTTGATGACATTATTTTTATAATTTAACATCAGCTGAAAAACTGTTCATATTTTTCAAGTATAAGGGGTTGGGACACTTGATTACAGGTGTCCTGATTTTTAAAAATTTGAAATCAAATTAAAAATTTTTAGTTTTTAATATCGTTCTTGAAAAAAATGTGTTAAAATATATAGTATTTTAAAATTGAATTTAAAAGGAGAAAGATGTAATGAATATTGAAAATGATGTTGAGATAAAAAGTTGTGGAATAGGTAAAACAGGAACAGCGCCCTAGATGAAATAATAAAAGCTGTAGAAGCGGATTTTGTGGCAGTTAGTGAGAAACAGGAAAATTTGGACTTATCGGAGGCTGGGATAAAAATATTAGTAGCTGAAGATTTTTGAAAAAAATTCAAAAAGCGCTGGAAAATACTGATATGCTATTTATTTTTAGCAGAAACAGATGAAGTGGAAAATGTAAAAATATCTACAGCTGTTGCTAAAATAGCGCAATCACTTGATATATTAACTATATCAATAATAGCCGCTCCTTCTGAAGCAGAATTTGCAAAAACTGGAAAAAGTGGAATTAAAACGGTTTGCAGATATTGTAATTACAGTACCAACTGAAAAAATATCTGAAGAAATAAATAAAAATTTTTATAAAAAAATATAAAAGTGATAGAGGATATAATACGAGAACGAGAATTGTCAATCTTGATTTTTGCAGATGTTAATAGTATGTTGAATGGAGGAACAGCTGTATTAGGGATATGGAACAGCTGCTGGAGAAAATAAAGAGAAGTTGTTGTTAAACAGGTATTAAATGAAATTTTTAGAAAAGTCCATAAAAACGCCAGAAAAAAATATTAATGAATATTCTAGCGGGACCAGAAATTGGATTAGATGAACTGAGGTAAAATAACTAGAGCACTTTGAAAAAGAGCTAGAGAGCTGACAAGCCTCTATAGTGTGGGCATATGCTATGAAACCTGATATGGAAGGAACAGTAAGTATAACATTAATAGCAACAGATTTTAGTGATGAATAGTAGTCTTTATAAAATAAAAAGTATCAATTTCCCTGCAGTTCTTTAATGAACAAAGCTACAGTTTTATGCAGGGCTTTTTATTTCATAGATGTATATATATTGTGGCAAATTTTTGGTATTTAGAACAACATTATATTGATTTAAAAGGAATTTTTTTATAATTACTTCTGCTCCTTCAGTTTTGTTGTCTTTATTTATAAATACACTATAATTTTTCCGTAATAGAATTTTTATTCTTTTTATCGACGTTTTTGATTCCGACTCCTCCAGTCTTGCTTTTTGAACTGTTTAGCCTTTTTCAAAGCCCTATTCCGTTGTCTTTGATGAGATATTGATGGCTGTTTGTTTTCTCTGTAAACGTCTATTGTGATAATTCCGTTTCCAGAAAGGTTTTTATTCCGTGATAGATGGAGTTTTCTACAATTGGCTGGATTATGATTTTTGGAACTTCGATGGAAAAGAAGACTTTCGTCTTCTATGTTGAAAAATAGAAAGTTTGTCTTCGTATCTCTGCTTTTTGATATGAATAAATATTCTTTAGTGTGCATAATTTCATCTTTTAATGGTATTTTTTTCGTGTCCGTTGCTAAGGAAAGCCTAAAAATAGTTTGCAAGTGACTTTTGTAATGCTGATTACTTTTTCATTGTCTTTCAAATTCTGCCATCCAAATGATTGTATCTAGCGTGTTATACAGAAAATGTGGATTAATCTGGCTGTGAAGAGCCTTTATTTCATATTCCGCAAATATTTTATCTTTTCAACCATTATATTAAAAATGTTCACAAGGTTCTGAATTTCATAGCCTGTTTTTCACTCAAATGAAATTCCCGTAGATTATTTTCAAAATTTTGCATATGATTTTTCCAGTTTTATTAAAAGGCTTTAGAATCTTTGTTATTACGATAAATGTAATAATAGAGGAAAAAGCTAGTGAAACTAGGAAAATGATAATAACTATGTGAGAAAATTTTTCTTTTAAAGGTAACTAAGTCATTTTGTGTTTGCAAAGGCTTCTTAAATTCCAGTTTGTATTCTCAATCTGTGTTTCGTATAAATATGTATCTTTTATTTTTATTCTTTTTCTGAAAATTTTGCAAAGGCACTTTTTATCAGCAAAAGCATTTTCACATCTTTGTAGTAAATAATATTGTTGTTTTTGTCTACTATAATATTGTCGATTTGTTTTCCAAAAAAGAAATAGAATTTAAATATCTTTCAAGAATTTCATATTTAATGTCAAAAACAATAACACCAAGATTTTCTCCCTTTGAATTTTTATGTCACGCTGATTGACAGAAACCAGAGAGCTGAGTTCATGAGGAGGTGGAATTTTTTCTGCTGGGATTAAAAACGGGCATATCTGAATTGTTTATAGCATCGACATACCATTTTTCCTTCATCATATTTTCTGATATTTTCATATCATTATTTTTATCACTGGATACAATGTTACCATTTTTCCGATTACAGTAATACTTTTAATTCGCTTTATTATTCCCAAGAATTGAATATATCATTTTTCAATGCTCTTTTTGAATCTTCATTTTCCTGATATTAAAAATTTCTAACATCAGCATCAACAGATAAAAGATTAATCATATTTTTCAATTTATCCGCATAAAAGAGTAATATAACGGGATGTACTTTATAACATTTTTTCGTTAGTATATTCAATTTCCTTGTTCATTATGATAGTATTTTTGAAGTATAGTAAAAATGCTGCTTAAAAACAGGATGAAACAATAAGATTTCAATCAGATAATACAGCTGAAGTAGCATCGAGTTTTTCATTGTTCTTTTTAAATTTCATAATTTCTCCAATACACTTTTTTTAAACTCTTTTCGAGTCATTCAAAAGTTTTTTAAATTTTTGAATTGAAAGTAGTTAAAAGTTTTCTATTCCTACAAGTTCTCCAATTTGATAATTTTTCAGATCCGTTGTCAAAAGCAGTAATTTTGCCTTTTTCCATTCGCATATTATTTCAAATAGTCCTGAAAAAGGAATACCAAACAAATTTTTAAAAAGCGAACTTAAATATCCAGAGGATAAGTTCATTTCATCCGCCAGTGAATTTAAGTTAAAAGGAAATATCGCTGTATTTTTCTTCAATTTTTGTTAAAATATCTTTATACTTGCTGTAGAAACTATTTTTGGTCAGATTTTTTCAGCTGTGACTAATTTTATTAATAATTTTTCTTGCTTCGTTATATTTTTATCTTCTTCCAGCTTATAAATCAGTTTTGAGATTATTTCATTTATATCAGTCTTTGAAACAGGTTTTTAAAATATAATCTTCAACTCCGATTTTTAAAGCCTTTTGAGCGTATTCAAAAGTAGTCATATCCTGAAATGATGGCTATTTTTACATCATTTTTCAGTTCCTTCATTTCCTGTGCAAGTAAGCCCATTTTTAAATGGAATATTTATATCAAGCAAGACAAAGATCAGGCAAGACTTCTGAAAAAGTCTTAAAGGCAGAATTACCATCTTCTGCCTCATAAACATCACTTATCTTATATTTTTCAAAATCAATAAAAGGTTTTAATACCTCTTCTTATAATCGGTTCATCATCAATTATTAAAATACTATACACTTATTTAACAGCTCCTTTGATTTGTGCAGCAGTCAGATGTCCCAGCAAAGTTTTAACAATATTCAGTTCCCATCCAATATAATGTTTGAAGGATATCCCCAAAACTTTTCGCCCTTTTTAGCACTTCCCCTTTTCATCCAGCAAAACAGTAGTATTTTTGTAATTAAGCCCTTTATACCACTGAATAAATTTAGTTGTAGGTTTTTCTCCCTTTTGTCCTGGAGAAGCAATTGTTATAACTGTAAAATTCTTACTTTTTATCTGCACTCAAAGAATTAATTTCGCTTAATCCCTGAAAAGACAGATAGGACACCATGAAGCCCACATTTTAATATATATTTTTCTTACCTTTGTACTTGTTAAAGGGAAACAGGTTTATTATTAATGTCCTTTAACTGAACTCCCTGCAATGTATTTCCAAATGAAAATCGCTCCAAAACTCAATAAAGTTGCAATTGCTGCAATTAATTTTTCATAAAAATTACTTCCTTTCTGTATTATAACAAATTTAAAATATTTTTGTAATTATTTTTAAGTTATTTTGATTACTATATTGTTTTATAAAATTTAAAATTATAATTTTTAAAAATAAAATTATTAAAAACTTATTCATTATTAGCAAAAATTCCATAAATATAATTAGAAATCCTCAAAGATTTTAAAATAGTTTGTGTATTGATTTAAAGCTCGTACTTTTTAGCAATTCCTGAGAGAAAAAGGAAAAACAGAACAAATGGAGTGGCAAGTCCTAAGACGTATATAAACATCATTAACCCTCCATAGACTGCAGATCCTTTTTCCCCTGCAAGAGCAAGCACCGAGGCAGAATAGGGCCTACACATGGAGTCCACCCCTAGACTAAATGTCAATCCTAGCAAAAAGCCTGTAATGAAGAATTTTTTCTCAATTAAATCCAAATTTACAGATTTATTTTTTTCTAAAAAGTTAAATTTTAAGATGCCTGTCTGATGTAATCCCAGTATTATTACAATTATTCCTGCCAAAAACTTTTTATAGTATCATTAAAAGAAAATTCCCGTAAGGAAAACTAAAACTAAAGCCTATGCTTACAAAAAGTAAGTGAAAGTCCTAAAATAAATAAAAAGGTATTAAGCACAGTTTTTTTCCCTTTGCTTAAAAATTCCCCAAATATACAGGAACAATGGGAAGAATACATGGAGATAGAAAACTTGCTACCCTCCTAAAAATACGCTTTCCTACCAGTAATGGCTGATTAAACATAAATTATCTCCTATCCTGTTCATTTTATTGAACTAATTTTATTAAATATCCGTAATGTTCTTTTTCCATATCTTTAATGGGATAAATTTAATTGAAGCACTGTGTTTATGCAATAACGAAGCCCGCCCTTTGTCTTTAGGGTCCATCATCAAAACATGTCCCAAGTGGGCTTTTTCCACTGGCTAAGCACTTCTGTCCTTACCATATTAAAACTTGTATCATTTGCATAAGTTACAACATCTTTTTGAAATAGGTTTTGTAAAACTTGGCCAGCCGCATCCTGAATCATATTTATCCTTTGAGGAAAATAATGGTTCCCCTGTTGTTATATCCACATAAATTCCAGCTTCATGATTATCCCAGTACTCATTTGAAAAAGAATGTTCAGTATTTTTTTCTGTGTAACACTGTATTGCAGCGGGAGTAAGCCGTTTTTCAATTCCTCATCACTGGCTTTGGATAATCTTTTGGATCAATGATAACTTCATCTGCCTTGCTGACATCAATGTGACAATATCCGTTAGGATTTTTCAAAATAGTCCTGATGATATTCTTCTGCTAATATGTAATTTTTTAAAGGCAGGACTTCAACTTGAATTTTGTCCTTATATTTTTTTTGCTCTTCTTCAATTTCTTGTGAAATAATGTCCTTTGTCTTTAGGGTTGGTATAGTAAATTCCTGTTCTGTATTGTCTACTCTGTCATTTTCCCTGCTGATTAATACTGGTAGGATCTACAACTTGAAAATAATATTTAAAGCAGCTTGCTCAAAGAAATTTTATTTGCATCATATTTCACGTGAACTGTTTCTGCGTGATCCGTTGATGCGACGATATTATAACTAGTTTTTTCAGTTTTTACCATTCGCACAACCAACCGTGGCATTCTTTACTCCGTCAATTCTTTTCCCATATATGCCTCAAGTCCCCAGAAAGCAGCCACCAGCAAGATAGATTTCCCTGATGTTTTCGTTTCCTGTCTGAATCATATTTTCTTTTTCGGTTTATTTTTCATTTCTGTTTTTATGATTTTTATTTTTTTATTTGATAATACTACTGAAAAATAAAAGCTAAAGATAGTATTAAGAATAATAGTAGACTTCTAGATTTCATAAAACCGCCTCTGATTTATATTTAAATATTTTTGTATCTACAAGAATAGTATAGTCCAAAAATTCATAAAAATGAAAATATAATAATATTTTTCTATAATTTTTATAATATTTGTCGATTTATTAATCAAAATTTGATGCAATTAAAAATGTTAAGTTAAAATATAAAATTAATATTGCAATTTATGATGATAAAGGATTGTATAGGAATATTTATTATAAAAATAAAGAAGATATTTTAAATGTTATAAAAGGATATAGGATATAAAGTGAAAAACCATATGATTTTTTATGTTTTCAATTTGGAGATAATTAATTGTATTTTTGCTAAATATAAAAGATAATTCTCATGAGTAATTTTTGTAGTATTGTAAAATTTATAGAGAATATAGTATAATAGATGTAGATGAAAAACAGTTGCAAAAACAATGAAAATATTGACAGTGGTTGTAGTTGCTACATCAATTAATTCAAATGGAGAAAATGAGAAAATCAAGAAATTAGAAGAAGTTTCTGATACTTGTTATAGTTTTTGCCTCTTAAAAATTAGTGGAAAGCGGATTCTAGTGCAACTTTTGATAAAATTATTTGAAAAAGATGAAAATTTTTATAAAAACATGTAGAATTTATAACAAATCTAATAAAAACAAAGGGATAGTGAATCTTGATCTTGATGATATTAAAATAATGCTAGAAAATTCAGGAGAAGGTATAACAGCATTTGGTAAAGGGGAAGGACAGGATAAAGGTAAAACTTGTTATAGAACAAATAATAAATAGCCCTTTTTATAAAAAAATCTTCCAAAAGCGAGAAAGATACTGTTAAGCATTATAGTAGAGACAGATATTGGATTAACGGATTTACAGGAGGTAACTATGATATAAATGAAAAATTTGGAGCAGATCAAATAAATATACTATGGGGATACATTATGGATGCTGAGCTTGAAGATAAAATTGAAGTGGAAATGCTGATAACGGATTTTTCAAATAAGACAAAAAGTTGAATTATAATGTGAAATATAAGTAAGAAAGGAGTATAATTATGAAAGATGAAATAATGTCTGTGATAGTAAAATTTTGCTGAATGTACTTTAGATGATTTTATTTCAGATGGTTTTATAAAAAGTTGCCTATTGTTGGTATTGCATTTTCTACGATAAAAATTGGTAAACAAATCTATGATAGAATTTTTATAGAAAAGTTGAAAAAGTTTTATTAGTACATAAATGAGAATCAGAAATGGAAAGAAAAATTTAGTGATGAAGAGGAATGTTATAAAATAGCTAAGCAACTTTTTGTATATAGATTGATTCATGCGATGATGATGATAAGTTGAAATTAATTGGATTGGCATTTAACTCTTTAGTAAACGAGAAGTAGTAAAGATGAGTATTTTTATATTGTGAGTTTAATTTCAAAAATCATTTTATCCGTTTTTAAAAATATTATTAGATATTGATGAATCTGATGAAACGTTTTTACAAAATGATGGAACAAAGTATGACTATACATGTATAACACATCTATTAAATATAGGTGTACTTGATTTTGATGGTCAAACAATGACATTATTTAATTCTCAAACAGGGTGAAATAGGATACCTCTTTCTATAGTTACATTAAATAAATATAGCAGATATTATAAAGCAACATTTCATTAAGTAAAAATTGATATCTATACAAAACCTGATTAAGATAACAATAACTTTTGAGTTTCTAAGATAAATTGATAATTAGATCTAAAAATTTTTGGAAAAAGTAAAAGCAATAGGCTGATATTTTTCTGATTGTGATATACAAAATTTAGAAAAATAAAAGTTGAAAAGATAGAAAAATTTTTTCTTTGAAAAAATGTGGTATAATTTGATGTATGCTCAAACCTTTTTAAAATTAAATAAACTTAGGGATTGAGTAAATTATGAATTAAATACATTATAATTATAAATAGATAAATATATTGAGAGAAAATTGGAAAAAGTTTTAAAGATAATTTATTGACTGCTGATGAAATGAAAGATGAAATAGTGAGATTGCAGAAGGCGGGAAAAAGGTGAGTTTTTACTAACGGAGTTTTTTTGATATTTTTGCATGTTGGGCATTTGACTTATCTCAGAAGTAAGCTAGAAATTTAGGTGATATTTTGGTTGTTGTGTAAATAGCGATGCTTCAGTTAAAGTGAACAAGGGAGATAAAAGACCGATAAACAGTGAAACAAATAGAGCTTTTTGTGCTTTTTGGGCACAAAAATTTGTGGACTATACGGTAATTTTTAATGAAAAACACCAGAAAAACTGCTGGATATTTTAAAAGCCAGATATTCACGTAAAAGGTGGAGATTACAAAAAGAAGACTTGACCAGAAAACAAAAAGTTGTTGAAAAAAATGGCGGAGAAGTAAAGATTTTATCCTTTGTGGATAACATTTCCAACGGAAAATTATTAATAAAGATTATTGAAAGTATATATAAAAATACTTAAAAATTATAGAAGAAATATTTGTTAATGAAATATATTTTTATTTAATACTAAATTTCATTTAAAAATAAAAATAAATTTTTATAATAAGATTGTTTAATAACTAGTTTATAATCATTCAACTAAATTGTTTTTATTATTTTTTTAGATATTTTTGAGTAATAAATATTTTTCATATTACTATGTTTTTTCTTTTTTTATTTTTCGTAGGATTGCTCATTGCCCTCAAAACCTTATCTTGCATTAAAGGTTTATCCTGATAATGTAAAATTATGGCAAGATTGCTACGCAATAACCTATGGCTAGTCTGACGACATTTTTCTGAACTGACAAAAACTCAGCTATGCTCAAACAGTTTTGCCAGCACAGAAAAATGCTCCGACGGATTAGTTTATATTAGACTATATTAAAAAAATGAAAATTATATTTTAATTATTTGGAAATATTAGGTTTATATCCTTTAATTAGAAAAGTTTGTAATAAATTCGTTATTTAAATGGACTTTAGTATAAAAATAGAATTTAATTGATATTTAGAAGTGAGAAAAATTATGAAAAATAAAATATTAACATTTGATAAGATAGATAAATTAGCAAAAATTTAGCAGAAAAATTAAGAAATGGAGGCTGTCTAGGGCTTATTGGAGATTTGGGAGCGGGAAGACTACGTTTACTAAGAAGATTTGTGAATGTTACAATGTTACAGAGAATGTAAAAAGTCCGACGTTTACTTATGTGATTGAGTATAGTTCTGGAGATGTGCCTGTGTATCATTTTTGATGTTTATAGAATTAATGATTCTGAGGAAATTTATGAGATTGGGTTTGAGGATTATATTGGGGAAGAGGGGAGTGTTGTGATTATTGAATGGGCGGACAAGATTTTGGAGGAAATGCCTGAAGATGCGGTGTTTGTTGAGATAAATCATTATTTCGGATACGGCTCGTGAAGTTTCTGTTTATACACTTAAAAATGGAGAAAAATAGATTTTGAAATAGAATAAATTTGTTTATTAATAAAGAAAATTGAAAAATGGAGAAAAATATGTTGATATTTGGGATAACGACTACGACTAAGCTGGCTGGATTGTCGCTTTATGAGAATGATAAACTGTTAGGGGAAATGCATGTGGAAATGGCAAAAACACATTCTACTACGATTTTAGAGCAGATTGATAGCCTTTTGAAATGGACAGGGAAAAAGCTGGATGAAATTGAAAAATGTAATTGTTTCGATAGGACCTGGTTCGTTTACGGGTGTTCGGATAGCAATTTCGGTTGTTAAAGGGATTGTTTTGGACTGAATGTGAATTTTTATGAAGTGAATGAGCTGGATGCACTTGGATTTCAAAGCTTTATTATAATTTGGAAAAATTTTGAAAAATAATGAGAATGTGAAAATATATTCATTGATTGATTCCGAAAAGAAAAAGTTTATTATGCTGTTTATGAGATTTTTGCAAAAAGGGAATTTTGAAATGAAAATGGAAAAATAAATTAAAATTAGAAATGGTAAAAAGTTATGAAGTTTCCAAACTTGATAAAATTATTGAAGAAATAATTGAAAAATAGTAAAAATAAATAATAAAGTGTATATGATTGGCGATGCGATTTTTAATTATAAAGGGAAAATACTGGATAAACTGGGAAATTATATAAAAATATTTGAAAGATAAGAATTTAAAAATTAATACGATGACATTTGTACAGATGTTTTAGATGAAAAATTTGAAAAATGCTGACGTGATAAGAAAAACTGATATTTTTTTAATCTGAAGCCAGATTATTTGGAAAAATCACAGGGCGGAAAGGGATAAGAAATAATGCTGAAAATTTTTAAATTTGGAAAAAGAAAAGATGAGGAACAGAAGGACACGTTAGAAAATGAGATAGAAAAAAAAATTGAGGACAGTCAAAGTGAAATAGATAAAATTAAAGCTGAAACTGAAAAGGAAATAAAAGAAACAGCTGAAGAAATTTTTGGGAAAACCATAAAAAGCTGAATACAAAGAAAAATTTGAAAACAGAAAAATTGAAAATGAAATAGAAAAATAGAAGAAACATCAGATGAAAAACAAAAAGCAAACCTAAATTAAAAGCTTTTAAAAGATAGACTGGCAACTCCAAAAAGGATTTTTGGGGAAATTAAAAAGAAATGCTTTTAGGAAAAACAATAAATGATGATTTATATGAAGAATTGGAAGAATTGCTGATTCAGTCGGATATTGGAATGAATAGACGATGCAGCTGGTGAAAAGAGCTGGAAAGTCTCAGTTTCACGAAAACTTAAAACATCGGAACAAATTTACGATGAGTTAAAAAGAACTTTTAAAAGCCAAATTGATTTACAATGATGAAGAAAATACTAAGTTAAAAATTAAAAAGATGGAAAGCTGAATATTCTTTTAGTTGTAGGGTGTAAACGGTGTTGGAAAAACTACGTCAATTGGTAAAATTGCAAAAATTGAAAGATAGCGGAAAAAGGTCATTATTGGGGCTGGAGATACTTTTAGGGCGGCTGCTATTGAGCAAGTTGAGGAATGGGAAAAAGAACAGGTGTGGAAGTTGTAAAAACAGGCACATGGAAGTGATCCTGCAGCTGTAATTTTTGATACGGTGAAAAACAGCCAAAAATCGTGGATTTGATGTGGCAATACTGAGATACGGCTGGAAGGCTTCACAATAAGCGTGATTTGATGAAAGAACTTGAAAAATAAATAAAATTATACGTGAACAGTCAGGAGAAACTGACTTTGAAACATTGCTTGTAATTGACAGCACGACTGGACAGAATGGATTGGAGACAGGCTAGAATATTTAATGAAATTGTAGATTTGACAGGAATTATACTCACAAAGTTTGATGGAACGCATAAAAGGTGGGATTATTTTTCCCAATAACGTCAGAACTGAAAAAGCCAATTAAATTTATCGGAGTTGGAGAAGGAATCGAAGCTTGCGTGAATTTGATAAAAGAATTTGTAGAAGCTATGTTTGACTAAAAAAATAAAATAATAAATAAAAGGGAGATAAGAATTGTTATAGAACATTAACAGAAAAAGTTAAAAGAAAAAGCATTGAACAAAACGATTATTTTTGCCAGAACTCAGAAGACGAAAAGAATATTAAAAGCAACTGAAAATTATTGCAGAAGGAATCGCAAAAATAGCTTTGGTTGAAATGAAAAACATTGAAGGAAAAAGCGCAAAAATCGGAGTTTCATTAGAAGGAGCGATATTTTTACTAATCTCAATTCATGTGCACAATTGATGCAATGTCAGAACTTTTGAAAAAGAAGAGAAAAAGAAAGGTATGACATTTGAGACAGCAAAGGCGATACTTATGTCAGATCCGAGATACTTTGCAGCGATGCTGGTTCATCAAGGAAGAGTGGATGGAATGGTGGCAGGTTCAAATTCACCCACAGCACATGTTTTAAGAGCTGCAATTCATGTAATTGGACCTAGACCTGGATTAAAAACTGTATCAAGTTCGTTTGTTATGATAACGAATACACCTGAATTTGGAGATAATGGAACGTTTATTTTCTCAGACGGTGGGGTAATCCCTGATCCTACAGCTATGCAGCTTGCGGATATTGCCATTTCTGCAGCTGAAAAAGCTAAATTTACTGCTGGAATAAAAAGAGCCAAAAGTGGCATTCTTGTCGTTTTTCTACAAAAGGAAGTGCCGATGGAGTATCTGTAAGCAAAGTAAGGGGAAGCCATAGAAATTTTTAAAAGTCAGAAATGTTGATTTTGATTTTGATGGGGAATTACAGCTGGATGCGGCAATTATTCCTGAAGTAGCGGCTTCAAAAGCACCTAATTCTAAGGTAGCAGGACAAGCGAATGTATTGATTTTTTTCCTGATTTGGATTCTGGGAATATTGGATATAAATTGACACAGAGATTGGCAGCAAAAGCATTAGGACCATTAATTCAAGGATTAGCAAGATCCCAGTTCATGATTTATCGAGAGGCTGCAGTGTGGAAGATATTGTTGAAGTTGTAGCAATCACAGCTGTAGAATCTGGAAATGTAATTTTTGGTGTAAAAACTACTTTAAAGTTGAACGGAAAAGTAGAATAGTCTGCTCAAATATTAGAAATATTTAAAAAGTTTGATATTAAAAAGCGTTCGAGAATTTGAAAATAAGAATATAAAATTTGAGGGAAAAATTATAGAAAGTTTTAGTAATAAATTGTGGGAGTTCATCAGCAAAGTTTGAACTTATTGACATGACAAATGAGCAGATCATTAGCTAAAGGGGAATTGCGAGAGGATAGGAATTGCCAATCCTATTTTTAGCTATAAAAATCTGCTTACTAGCGAAAAAATTGATAAAATGGAAGTTCCTATGGAAAACCATACTGTTGCAGTGGAACTGATTTTAAAAACGCTTCAAGATGAAAAAATAGAGTAATTTCAACTGTGGATGAAATTGATCTGATAGGACATAGAATTGTCCATGAGTGGAGAATATTATGAAAAATCTGTAATTGTAGACGATGAAGTTATAAAAATCTTGAAGAAATCGCACCACTTGCACCTTTACACAATCCAGCACACATAATGGGAATAAAAAGTTATCCAAAAACTGCTTCCTGGCAAAAAGAATGTAGTTGTATTTGATACAGCTTTCCATCAAACAATGCCAGCAAAAGCGTATATGTATCCATATCCTTATGAAGACTATACTGATTTGAAAGTGAGAAAATATGGATTTCATGGAACTTCTCACAGATATGTAAGTGAAGTAGCAAGAGAAATGCTAGGAAAAAAAGATTCAAAAATTATAGTTTGCCATCTTGGGAATGGAGCGAGTATTTCAGCAGTTCAAAATGGTAAAGTTGTGGACACTATCAATGGAATGACACCACTTGCAGGAGTTATGATGGGAACAAGAACTGGAGATGTCGATCCCTGCCTCTGTTATTTATATTATGAGAAAAGAGAGGTTTCTCTGGACGAAATGAATAATAGAATGAACAAACAGTCTGGAATTTTGGGAATGATAGGAATAAGTTCAGATTTTCGTGATTTAGATACAGCTAAAAAAGCTGGGGATGAAAAGGCTATTTTAGCTTATGAAATGTTCTGTTATAGAATACAGCTTTATATTGGAGCTTATATTGCGGCAATGAATGGTGATTGATGCAATTGCATTTACAGGTGGAATTGGTGAAAATTCAGTTGAGGGCAAAAACAGCATATTTGTGAAGCGCTTTCTATTTTTGGAATTGAACTGGACAAAAGATGCACAAAGATTGCCAGGAAATGTTGAATTATCAACTAAAAATTCAAAGTTAAAATTTACAAGATTCGAAACAGCAGAAGAGCTTGTAATCGTAAGAGACACTTATAAATTGACAAAAGAATAATTTTATTAAGCCAAGCCTTTGAGTTTGGCTTGCACTAATCTAGATACATTTTAAAAATCGAAAGGAAAAATAATGTCGACATTAAAATATAATTTACTATACTGGAACAGGAAATACACAAGATATGGCAAAATACATAGGCGAAGGTGCAGAAAGTATCGGAGTATCTGTAAAACTTATAAATGTGGAAGAAGCTGATGAAACTGCAGCAGATGCTGATTTTATCGCATTTGGTTCACCAGCTGGAGGAGCAGAAAGAAGTTGCGCCTGAAATGGTAGAATTTATTGAAGGAATAAAGATAAAATTTCTGGAAAAACAATTGGACTTTTTGGTTCTTATGATTGGGGACAAGGTGGCTGGATGGAAACTTGGCGTGAAGAAATGATTGCTGAAAATCTTTCAGTTGTAGATGACGGACTTATAATACATTTATCTGTAGATGATGATGAAAAATTGAAAAATGCAGAGAATACGGAAAAAGCAATAGTAAGTCAATAAAAATGGAGGAAAATTGGGAAATTTGTTAATACAGCTTACTATAATGGTTTTTGTTGGAACATTAATAGGATGGTTTTACCAATTATCTGGCAACAGCTGTTATTTAGACCTTATAAAGGAAGTAAACCTGCTCTTTTTTAAAATACAGGATTAATTCCCTAAAAATCGAGACAGAATATCAGAAAATCTTGCTGAAAACAATTGAAAAAGGAGCTTATTTCAGTAGAACATATTACAGCAAAACTAAAAAGACGGCGATGTTATTAATGATGAAGTCTTTAGATAAGCTCCTGAGATAAAATTATAGGGAGAAAAGCTGAGAAAAAGTGTATTAGAAAAATCCACTATTAAAAATGTTTTTGAACGATTCATTAATTGAAAAATAAAATCGTATTTTAAAAAAATCAATTTTTGGAAAAATAAAGAGAAATAGTGGAAGAAATCATAAAAATCGCATGAAGATAAAATAGACTTTAAGGAAATAATGCTAGAAAAATGAAAAATTTTTCATTAAAAAGAAATGGAAAAATCATTTTTGTCTGTTTCAAAAATGAATTGAAACATATTGAAATTATTGGTGGAGTATTAGGAGGAGTAATTGCATTGTTTCAGTTTTTATAATGCTATTACTAAAAACAAATATAAAAAATATTTTAAAAATTTTATTTTAGATTATTTTGGTTAATAAATGTTTTTCTATAATTTTTGTTATTTTTATAAAGCAAAGGGAACAGCCATCCCTGGAATCCAGTCGCACATTTTTGACAAAATCACTGCTCGCTCAAACAGTATCGAAATCACGACACTTTTATGTTTAATCATAACAATTATTTTTGATAAAGATTCAATAGATAAATTTATTATTTTAATAATCATTTTGCTGTAAAATTAAAATTCGAGAAAATGGAGATAGTTCATAGAACTTTGCCATTAATGTTAAGTTATAACATAGTAAATTATTATTATTGCGAAAAAGACATGGTGATTGATACTCTTGCAATTTAGAAAAAGAAAATAATATATAAAATTCAGATAAATATAAATAGAGCTGAATAATTAAAAGAATTAATTTCTGAATAGAGAAGTTTAGATAAATAAAGAAGAAATATTGAGGAGAAATGATGAATGAGGAAAGAATATTGGAACCTAAGGAATTAGGGAAGACAATATTCAGAGAAGTTTACGACCGAAAACTTTTGATGAATATATCGGTCAGCTAGGATTTGAAAGAAAAATGAATATTTTTATAAAAGCTGCTAAAATGAGAAAATGAACCGTTAGGATCATATTTTGTTATATGGACCTCCAGGGCTTGGAAAAACAACGCTTGCAGGAGTTATTGCCACAGAGATGGGAGTAAATTTGAAAGTTACAACAGGGCCTGTATTGGAAAAAGCGGGAGATTTGGCAGCTATTTTGACGTCTTTGGAAGAAAATGATATTTTTATTCATTGATGAGATTCATAGATTAAATACATCTGTGGAAGAAATTTTGTATCCTGCAATGGAAGATGGGGAACTGGATATTTTAATTGGAAAAGGACCGTCGGCTAGAAGCATTCGTGTTGAATTGCCACAATTTACACTAATCGGTGCGACAACAAGGGCAGGACAGTTAAGTACACCGCTTCGTGACAGATTTGGAGTTACTCATAGGATGGAGTACTACAAACTGGAAGAATTAAAGGAAATTATACGAAAGGGGAGCTGGAATTTTAAATGTTTCATACGATGAAGACGGAATTACGGAAATTGCCAAGAGAAGTCGTGAACGCCAAGAATTGCAAATAGACTTTTAAAAAGAGCAAGAGATTTTTGCATTAGTGGAAGGTTCAGGTGTGTTAGAAAAAGAAAGTGTGGATGGAATTTTGAGAGCTTTGAGAGTCGATGATAACGGACTTGATGAATTGGATAGAAATATTTTGCTTTCAATTATAAATGTTTATAATGGCGGTCCTGTAGGAATCGAGACATTGTCACTTTACTTGGGGAAGACAGACTGACGATTGAGAAGTTTATGAGCCTATTTGTGAAAAATTGGTTTTATAAAAAGAACGCCACGTGGAAGAGTGTAACGGAATTTGGATATAAACATTTAGGCATTGAAAAATATTGAGTGAAAAAAGGTTAAAATATTTAAAAATTTTATAAAAATTAAGTAAGTTTAGAAAATATCATAGCTATATAGCTTGCTTTTAAATTAATTTTGGTGAAAATGAAAATTAGAAAATAAAAACGAGGTGAAAAGCTATTGTTGACAGTGATAGCAGAAAAAGAAAAATATTGATGAAAATAATGGAAAAATTTTGATAAAGGAGAAGTCAGATTGTAACCATATTCAAAAATGTTTATCGTTTAAATGTAGGCGATAAATTGCGAATAGTTGATGGAATATGAATATTTTTACTCAAATTATTGAAATTTCAGGAAGTTGCTGTAAAAATATTGGATGAAGATAGTTATTCTTTAAATATAAATATTGATGTTGCGATGGGAATTTTAAAAATGATAAAAATGAACTTGGCAATTCAAAAACTGACAGAAATTGGTGTAAAAGCATAATTCCTTTGAAAAACTGAACGTGTTGTCGTAAGAATTAACGAAAAGAAAGAAAAATGGGATACAGTTGCAAGAGAAACTTTGGAAACAATGTAGAGGAGTAAAATTTTACTGAAATTTACCTGTAAAAACTCACGGAAATTGACTATAAAAATACGACAAAATAATTTTTGCATATGAAAATAGCAAATGAGTCAAAAATCTTTTATCAGAAATAATAAAACAGAAAGATAAAAATATTTTATATATAATTGGTCCAGAAGGTGAATCACACAAGAGGAAGTTGATTTTTAAAAATAATAAGGCAATAGAAATCAGTTTGGGAAAACGTATTTTAAGGGCAGAAACTGCCGCAATTGTGGTGTGTGGCATTATTGCCAATTTTTATATGTATTTTTATTTTGATAAAAATGCAAGAAATAAATTGAAAATTAGTGAAATATATAATATAATATACCTTGATAGTGGTATTTGTAGTAATTTTTGTTAAATAAAAAAATAAACTTGTGAAATAGATTATAATATAATTTAAAGAAAGGAAATTTAGAGGATGAGGAAATAAATAACAGTTATGAAAAAGCAAGTTCAAGAGATAATTGCTATTATGGAGGATAAGAAGTGCACAGGATATAAAGGTGTATGATATGAGAGGAAAATCACTCATTTTTGATTATTCAATCTTGTGTACGGAAGTTCTTCGAGAAATATTGGAAGCAATAGCGACAGATATAAAAAGTTTTGGATAATGTAAGAAATGTGGAAGGGCTTGATGAAGCGAACTGGGTACTTATTGATGCGGGAGATATGGTTATTAGTGTGTTTAGTAAGGATGCTAGGGATTATTACAGACTAGATGATTTTTATAATGGTAAATGCAGAAGAAAATAAAGAAGAAATTGAATAAATTTTAATTTTAAAAGTTAAAAATGCAAATTATAGATTAGTAATAGAATTTGAAGAGGAAAAATTATGAGAAATTAGATAAAGAAGAGAAAAATGTTCGGCTTATTGCCTTTATTGTTTTTGTAGGAGTTGTTTTTATTTTTAATTGCACGGCTATTTGTATTACAGATATTAAATGCTTCAGAATATGCTGAACAGGCATTGCAAAAATAGAATCAGAACAATGTGATAAAGGCCACACGTGGAGAAATTTATGACAGAGAAGGGAAACTACTTGCCAAAAATACGACTGGTTATCAGTTGATGCATTCACATACACAGTCTTTGGAAGTTAAAGATGTAGCTTTATTAAAAGAAATAAAAAACATGACGGCAGAACAAATTGATGCCAGACTTTCAAAAAGAGCGTAAAACGACGACTCAACGTATAAAAAGAAACAATATTCGATATAAGACAAATAAGTCAGCTTACAAATTATCCAATTGATTATTTGATAGATAGATTTTTAAACAGCAAAGAATAGGGACAGATAAAAAATTCTTGTTATTGAAGATCTGGATAAGGAAAACAGCGGCAAGAGCAATTGAAAAATTGATAATGACAGAATTGATATTGTGGAGTATAATAAGAGATTTTTATCCTGAAGATCCCTATTGCTTCTCATGTTGTGGATATGTAAAACCAATTAGTGAAAAAGAATTTAAGGAATTGGAAAAGGAAGGTTATAGAAATAGTGACCTGATTGGTAAAAAGGTGTTGAACGTTCCTATGATAAAGAAAATGAAAGGGACAGGGATGGAAAAGAAAATGGAAGTTGATGCTAAAGGAAATGTTATAAGACAGATGGAAACAACAGAAAGTGTTGCTGGAAAAATGTTTATCTATCTATTGATTTAGAATTGCAAAAAGATATGACAGATGCTTTTGCAGGTAAAAAGTGGAGCATTTATCGCAATGGAAGCAAAAAACAGGTAAGATTATTACATTTGTTAGTAACCCTGAAATCAGTTTAAATTTATTAAGTTCTAGAATACCTGATAATCAATGGATGGAATTAGTAAACTCAAAATCAAAACCACTTGTAAATAAAAGGAATTGCAGGTCTTTATCCACCAGGTTCAACTTTTTAAGGCAATAACTGGAATGGGTATTTTGGAATCTGGAATTTCGCCTTCTGCCACTGTAACTTCAACAGGACAATATAGATTTGGTCATATGATATTCAGAGATTCGCATAAATCAGGACATGGAGTTACCAACTTCTTAAAAATCTATTGAGCAGTCAGTAAATACCTATTATTATGTTTTTCTCAAAAAGTAGGAATAAAAAAATAGTAAAATATGCTAAAGAATTTGGAATTGGTTCTAAAACTGGCATTGATATTCCAGGAAATGTCAGGAACATTACCAAGCCCAGAATGGAAAAACGTAGATTTAAGAAAAAGAGGGACCAAAAATGGCTACCTGGAGATTTGATAAATATGTCGATTGGGCAAGGTTATGTGCTTATGACTCAATTCAAATAGCTTCAGCTTATCAAGCTATCGCAACAATGGACTGCGAAATTAAAAGCCAACTGTTGTGAGATAGATTTGTATCTTTATACAGGAAAAGTTGAAAATAATAGTCCAAAAGTAGTAAGAAAATTAAAAGTAAGCGACAAAATTTAAAATTACTACAAAATGCCTTGAAAATTACCTGTAAGTGGACCAGGAGGTACAGCAAAAATACTTAAAATAGCAAAATTATCTAGCTTTCAGCAAAAACAGGAACTGCACAAAAATTCAGGATTTAGTGACCATCACTGTGGATTGCAGGATATTTTTCCATGCAGATAATCCTCAAATTGTTTTTGTATCAATTGTAGAAAGGATGATGAGATGAGGAGTAAGCTTCTAGAAATATGGCACTTAGATTTATATTAAAATATAGAGATAAATATGTATTGAAAAACTGCAACAGGAAATGAAAAACAAGAGGAAGAAAAAGAAAAGCTCAGGAAGCAAATAATAATAAAAATTAGCTAAAAGATAAAGTATAAAAGTAAAGAAATATAAAAATAAAAAGAAAGAAGGAGGTGTCTACTAAATGTCAGAAAAAGAAAAATGATATTGGTAATCAAGTCTTAAAAAGAAATTTTTCAAAAAGAAGATATCAATAAAATAAAATCTTCCATGAAGAGATTTAGAAGATACCAATAGAAGACATTTAGATGAAAAATGAGATACGTTATATTCCAAGAGTAAACGACAGGAACAGACACGTAGACAGAGTAAGTGGATGGAAAAGAAGAAAAGATGTACGTAATTCCACTTGAGGAATTGAGGAAGTCGGGGAAAATATGACAGCATTTCAATATAAAGATGATTATTAGTGTGATGCCGGATTGACTTTTCCAGAAGATGAGCATTTAGGAATAGATGTTATTATTCCAGACTTTTCATATCTGGAATCAACAAACACAAAAATAAAAGGATTACTTTTAACGCATGGACACGAAGACCATATTGAGCTGATACCCTGCTTTTTATCAAAAATTAGGTTCGGAAAATATTCCAATGTACGGTGGAAGACTGACGCTGCGTATTAGCAAGAGCAAAAATTTGAGATGCAAAATCGCCAAAAGAAAAAGTTATTAGCGGAAGAACTATCTTAAAAGTATCAAAATACTTTACAGTAGAATTTATAAGGTAACTCACAGTATTGCTGACTGTTATGCAATCTGTATAAACCCAGCAGCAACAATTTTACATTCTGGAGATTTTTAAAGTGGATTTAACACCAGTTGATGGAGAAGGATTGATTTTTGGAAGATTAGCCTAGTTGGGAGAAGAAGGTGTGTGATTTATTGCTTCAGACAGCATACAAATGCACAAATTCCGGGATTTACACCCATCAGAACGAACAGTTGGAGAAAGTTTGAAAGACGAATTTTCAAAAGCCGAAGGAAGAATTATTTTAGCTGCATTTGCTTTCACACGCATAGATTACAGCAAATCGTAAAATATTGCAAACAAAAACACGGAAGAAAAATCGCAATTGATGGAAGAAGCATGGTAAAAATCTTTGAAATCTGTTCAAATCTTGGATATTTGAAAATACCAAAGGATATACTGATTGATATTGATAAAGTTGAAAACATATCCAGCTGATAAAGTACTTATTTTGTGTACTGGAACACAAGGATGAGCAGCTTGCAGCACTTTCAAGAATTGCAAATGGAACCACAAACATATTTCATTAAGGAAAGGAGATACAGTTGTAATTTCAGCAACACCAATTCCAGAAATGAGAAGGCTGCAGACTAAAAATATTAACCAGCTAATGAAACGTGATGCAAAAATGAGCTGAAAAAGGAATAGAACCGTATCAGGACATGTTGTCAAGAAGAACAGAAATTAATGATAAACCTTGTAAAACCAAAATTTTTCCTACCAGTACATGGAGAATATGCAATGATTAAAACATAAGGAACTGGCAATATGGTAGGGAGTTCTGAAAAATATTCTTTATCAGAAAATGGGGCAAAAATTAGAATTGACTAAAAGCACTTAGAAGTGTTGGAAAAGTTCCTAGTGGAGCTGTATTTATTGATGGATTTTGGAAACGGAGACATTGAAATGCTGTAATAAAAGATAGACAAAATCTGGCAGATGATGGAATTGTTATTATTTCACTTGCTAACATAGAAATGGAAAATTCAATAAAGCAAGCAGAACTTGTAACACGTCGGATTTAGTGTATAATAAAGATGCAGAAAAAGCTTGCTTTCTGAAACAAAGGAAATTGTTAAAGCAGAACTTAACAGATGGGAAATGAAGGAATAAAAGAAATTGGTAAGATTAAGCAAAAATTAAGAGCAAAAAGTAGGAGAGTTTTAAATAAGGAAACAGACAGGAGCCAATAATTTTTGCCAATCATAATGGAGGTTTAGGATGATACAGCTTCAAGTAAAGAGAGAGTTTTTAAGAAAATTGGCACATAACTTAGAGCCAATTGTGAGAATTGGGGAAAGATGGAATTGATGAAAATGTATTGAAACTCATCATGAAGTCGTTAGAGAATTAATAAAAGTAAAGATTTTCACAAAATTCGTCAGTTGAAATTGATAGAGAAATACAGACGAAATTGCTCGAGATACAAAAATCAGTTTTGTAGATAAAATTGGAAAGATATTAATATGAAACCAAAAACTACAAAAAGATGCATTACACCTGAATTTAATGAATTTAGAAAAAGCAGAAAAAATAAAAAGATAGAAATTTAAAAGAGAGGAAAAATAAATGAGTGGAGGAATATTATTTGGAAAACAGACTTCTTTGATGTAAGTAGCGATTTCGTGTTTTCAGCACAATTTTACAAAGTCCTGTGTTCATGGGTCAAAACCTCAATGGGCAAGACTTGTCCAAACTGGTGGAATGCCAAGTTCCCCGTCTTCAACAGTTGTTTCTTGTAACAGGTGTATTTTTTGCTAAAAGGATTTAGTTCAATTGAATTTGCAATTCGATGGTCTTTGCCGAATTGTGCCGTATGATGCAACAGGAGTCAGACAGCAGGCTGGAAGCATGCAAGAGCTTTAAATACCTTAATAGATAGCTATAGAACATCACGAAGGAATAGAGCTAATTAATGAAAAATTTAAAGAATTGCTTTGGACATACACCAGTAGAAGTATTTTGGGGAAGTGTTCTGGGAATTGTTATAGGGACTTTATTTAAAGGGTATATATTAGATAAAATTTAATCACAGTTAGAATTTAGCTGTGATTTTTGCTATCTAAATTTAGTTTTGAGTGTTTTCCATTATTAATTTTTATATTCCAGCAATTTGAAAAAGTCTTAAAATATGATAGAATAAACAAGTTTACAGGATATTTTGAATTAACTGGATATATGAAAAATTTAGTTGGATTAAGGAAAATCCGTTTAAAACGGTGCTAATTTTGACTATGCTATATGATATTAGTAATGCACAAAATAAATAAAAAATAAAGAGATATGTTTTATTATATACTAAAACTTTTAAAAATAGGTTAAAAAATATATGGGAATTTTCGTAACTTCTAAATTTAGCTTTATATTGTTAAGTTTGATAAATTGGAAAGAGAAGATAATGAAGAAAGATTAGATTTAATCCTCGTCGAGCGAGAATTTTTGAAACAAGAGAAAAGCCAAGCGGAAATAATGGCAGGAAAATGTTATCGTAAATGAAACGTTGTTATAAAAGCTGGTACAATGTTTAAAGATAACGATGAATTAAATATCCGTGTGAAAGATAAATTGAAAGTATGTCAGTCGGCGGATTAAAAATTAGAAAAGGCTATAAAAGGCTTGGGACTTGGATTTTTCAGATAAACTGGTTTTAGATATTGAGCATCTCACAGGGGATTTACAGACCGTGCATTGCAAAATGCAAGGCACTGTGTATAGTGTTGACGTTGGTAAAAATCAGTTGACTGGAAATTAAGAAATGATGAGAAATCGTTTCCGTTGGAAGAAATGCACATAAAAAGATTTGAAGGAAGAGGATATTGAAAACAGTTGATTTTATTGTAATAGATGTGTTTCTTTAACAAAAGTTATTCCATATTTTGATTTTCCCTGCACAATCTGGAAAAATTGTAATGCTAGTTAAACCTCAATTTGAAGTTGGAAGCGGAAAAATTGAAAGAAAATGGTGTTGTTGGAAAATGAAGAACATTACAATGAAGCAATAAAAATTATTTCTTTTTCAAAAGAAGAAGGTATGAATTAATTGGTGTAGAAGATTCTCAACAAAAAGGAGCAAAGGGGAATAAAGAATTTTTAATGTTACAAAATCAAATTAAGTAGATAACACAAAATACTTAAAGGTTTTACATAAGTATAATTTAGAGGAAAAATGAAAAACAAAATTTACAGGCGGTATTAGGACTGGTAGATAGTGAGTATGCCTTTATTTTATGGCAACTACTATAATAAACATCAAGAAATGACAAAAATACAAGTGCTGGATATACCAAAGATTCAACAGAGCTAAAACAGAATTGTAGATGTAATTAATATTATTGAAAATAATTTTGTTGGAAAAGAAGCAACACCAAGTAAAAAGAGAACTTTATGAAGGAGCTGTTGCAGGAGTAGTAAAGCTAGATTAAAGGATCCTTACTGAATATTTGTCCAAGGCTGATTTAGCAGACTTTTCTGAAGATATGGAAGGAAGATATGTTGGAGTCGGAATGAGCATTAACAGGAGAAGCTCTTGAAGTTGTTTCACCATTTATCGAAGTCCCGCTGAAAAAGTATGGGAATTAAAATAAAAGACAAAGTTACAAAAGTTGATGGAAAAGACATTTTACCGCTTACAGCAAATGAAACAGCAAAACTTTTGAAAGGTAAGGAAGGTACAAAAAGTTGATGGAAGTAGTTAGGGAAGGGTAGAGCCAATGAAATTTACATTGACAAGAGCAAAAATTAAACTGGAAAATGGTTGAAAGCAAAATGCTTGAAAATAACATTGCTATGTGAGCTTGTTAAGATTTGGAAATCACGTTGGAGCTGAAGTTGAAAAAGCAATTAAGATTTGCAAGGAAAGGAATGAAAGGAGCTAATCTTAGATTTACGTTCTAATCCAGGAGGATCACTACAGGAAGCACAAGATATCGCTTCACTACTTTGTAAAAAGAAGATGATTGTTTATTTGAAATATAAAAATGGACAACAAAGAAATTATAACAGAACTTCAAAAATTTAGGTACTTTTCCCATTAATTGTGTTGACAACAAAGCGAGCGCAAGTGCCTCAGAAACTGTTACAGGTGCGATTAAAGATTACAAACGTGACAACTCATTGGAGAAAAACTTGAAAAAGGAATTGTTCAGCAAGTTATACCTTTAAGAACTGAAGATGCATGAAACTTACTACGTGTCAATACTTTCACACCAAAAAGGAAATTATATTCATGAAAAGGAATTGAGCCAGATATAGAAGTTAAAATGGGAAGAGCTTCTTACGTTAAAAGGATATGCTAATGATAGTGAGCAAGCTATAAAAATAGAGAAAAGAAATAGACGATATTATTATAAAAGATAAAGGTAAGGAAGAAGCTCGCTAAAATTATTTCGGCAGGAGATGTCTGAAACTTAAACCAAGAGCAATTCAGGAAATGAATAAAAATATAAGAGAAATTAAAATTTGGGAGAAAAATATATGTTTTATGTTGTTGTACACCAATTGGGAATTTAGAAGATATAACTTTTAGAGCGATAAAAGTTTTGAAGGAAGTTGATTATATCTTTTGCAGAAGATACAAGAGTTACAAAACTTCTCTCTCACTATGAAATCGAAAAACGGTGTACCAATACTATGAACATAACAAACTTCATCAAATTACAAACATCATTAATCTTCTAAAAGATGATCGCACTTGTAACAGACGCTGGAACACCGTGTCATTTCAGACCAGGCTTTGAGCTAGTAAATGAAATTTTTAAAGCTGGAATAAAAAGTCGTTGGAATACCAGTGAGCCTCATCAATTGTAACAGGTGCAAGCATTTCAGTGACTGGATATGCGAAGAATGGCATACGAGGTTTTTACCAAAGAAAAAGGTAGACAGACGCTTTTCAACAAATTAAAAGGAAGCAAGAGCGGACAATCGTACTTTAGAATCTCAACAGAATTTTAAAAACTCTAAAAGGATATAAAAGGACTATCTGGAGAACGTTACGTTGTAATTACAAGGGAACTTTACCAAAATTCTAGAAGAAATAATCAGTGAAACATGTCTGAAATATAGAAAAGCTGGAAGAAAAGCCAATTAAGGGAGAAATTGTTTTGCTTTATAAAGGGCAATAAATGATGATGGTATTTATTTAAAAATCAATAGCTGATAATATTTCGAAATTGTTGTTAATAAATATCTCAGAAATCAGAAATAATACTCGTATATCGTTTTGTATACATTTATAAAGAGCAACAAACATTGCACAGTGTAGCATACTAATGCTCGCAATATAGGTTATTTCAATTTCTTCTATGATATTGAATTCAAAATATCTGTAGTATTCGCTATTTGAGCGAATAGTAAAGACATACACTAATCCCACTTGTCTCAAAGCATTTTTTGAAAACTATTGTAATTACACAAAATTTCGTTAATAGAAAAGAATTGTTTCAAGGAATTTTTGATCACAATGCTGAGATGGGTGTAATTGCTGTGATAGAGGATATGATTACTAATTGTTATACTAAAAATCGAGAAAAATCATTATTTTTGTACTTTATAAGACTAGTTTGATAATGGTTTATAGATATGAATAATTGTGAGCTTTTATCTTTAATTTTTAAAATTAATCTCAATTTTTAGGATTAAAATAAAAAGACTTAGATAGATTTTTATAGAGAGAGAAAATGGAGAGAATGAAAGAATGAATATAAACTGGTATCCGGGGGCATATGGAAGAAAACGAAGGATTTGATTAGGAAAAATCTCAAGATAATTGATATTGTAACTGAGATGATGCGGAGGATTCCACTCTTCGAGTAAAATCCGAGATATTTCAAAGTTGGCTCAATAATAAGAAAATTATTGATGCTGAATAAAGTGGACTGGTTGACAGTAAAGAATTGAAAGTCTGGGAAGATTATTTTTGGAAAAACTAAATTCTTCTGATTATTTTGTGGCTTTGAGTGTGGAAAAGGGACAACTTTTAATGAGTTACGGAAAATGTACTGATAAAATTTATGCTGAAAAATTGGAAAGATGAAGAAAAGGGCTTCGTAAAACTGAAGTAAGAGCGATGATTGTTGGGATTCCTAATGTTGGGGAAGTCTAAATTTATAAACAAATTTGTGAATAAATAAGGCAAGAGTTGGAATACCCATGATGTTACACGTGTAAAACAGTGGATAAAAGATTGATGAAAAATTAGAACTGCTGGATACCTCAGGAGTTTGTGGCCTAAATTTGAAGATGATGAAGTGGCTTATAACTTGGCAATTACTGGTTCGATAAAGGATAATGTATTGCCGTTGAACAAAATTGCAATGAAATTTTTGGATAAGTTAAAAGATTTAGGAAAAATTGATAATTTTGATAAAATGCATAGATTTGCAAAGAGAAATATAAATACTGAAGAAATTTTAAAAATGGAAAAATCATAAAATTTCTAGAAGTTTTGGAAAAAGATTGAATTTCTAAAAAATGACGGATAACTATGAACGATCATTTCGAGAAGACTAATAAGAGATTACAGGATAGATTGGAAAATTCTTTTAGAATATCCAGTAAATTAATTTTATACTTTTCAAAGAAAGGAGCTATTGCTCCTATTTCGTAATGTGTTATTTTACTGATAAAAATTTCAAAAGGAGAAATATCATGAGAATCGGTATTTTACAGATTTATACAGACCACAGGTTAATGGAGTTGAGTTCGATTATGACCTTGAGAAAAGAACTAGGAAATTAGGACATAAAAGTGTACATTATTACTACAACTGATCCTGATGCACCAAAAGTAGAGCCAAAATGTCTTAGACTTCAGTATGGAATTTAAAACCATTGCCACAGTATAGGGCTGGGAATGGTTTATTCTTCAAGAATAATAAAAATATTAGAATTTGGACATTATTCATTCTCAAACAGAATGGGAGGGACATTTTTCGAGATTTGCGCAATCAATTTGGAACATACGCTTGTTCACTTATCACGTTATACGAATATACGCATTAGTATTTTTGGTTCGAGATTTGTTTCGGCTGGAAAAATTGCGGCGGCGATTAGTAAGTTTTATTGTGAAAATGTACGTATTGATTGTGCCAACACGTAAAGGTTGAGGATATTTTGTATTTTACGGAGTTGACCAGACAATGAATATTATTCCGACTGATTGGAGCTGATAGTTTTATCGTGGAAATTATTCGGATGAAGATTTAGAATTTATGAGAAAGAGTTTTGGGATAGAAAAATGATTTTCTCAGTTCACATTGGACGGATTGCTGAAGAGTATTGATATGTTAATTGATATGTTTCTAAAATAAAAGATCAGAACTTTTAAATTTTATGATTGTCGGACGTGGAAGAATTTTGACGATTTGAAGTACAAGCTGGAAAACTAGGAATTTTAGACAGGGTTATTTTTGCCGGAAGTGTACCGACAAAGTTGCTGGTTATTATCAGATGGGAGATGTATTTTTGAATGCGAGCATATCGGAAACACAAGGGCTTACATTTGTTGAAGCTATGGCAAATGCTAAAGTTCCTGTCGTAGCAAGATACGACTTAAATTTGGAAGACTTACTTGTGAAAAATGAGGCAGGGCTTATTTACAAGACTGAAAAGAATTTATTGATTCTATAATGCTTTTAAAGGAAGACAAGGAATTTAGAGAAAAATTATCAAAATGCTTTTGCTGCTTCGCAAGATTATACATGCAAATTTGGGGAACGAGTGAAGCAGTTTATAAAAACAATAGAGGAGTATGATAGTCGTGAAGTTTTACTATATTCTAGAGGGACAAAGTTCCTTCAGCAAATCCGGCGTTGGACAAGCATTAAATCATCAGGTAGAAGCCCTTGAGCAAATAATATTGAAGTTACGCAGATCCTGAAGATGATTACGATTTAGCACATATAAATACTGTTGCACTAAAATCTTATGAAGTGTTGAAAACAGGCAAAGAGGAAAGCCTGTAATTTACCATACACATACAACTTATGAAGATTGTGGAAGTATAAAAAGGAAGTTACGTTCTGTCGCCAATTATAAAATTTTGGACAAAATTGTACAATGAGGCGGATTATTTAATTTCTCCATCAGAGTACACAAAAACTTTATAAATCAAAATATTTGAAAAGAAAAGAAATTAGAGTACCTAATGTAAAATATAAATAAACGTTTAATAAAAATGAAATTTAAAAGAAAAAATTTTTGAATGAATATAAATCAGTATACGATATAAGTAAACCATTAATTATAACTGCTGGATTCTCTGAGAGAAAAGGATAAAGGATTTTCGTAAAAGTAACTGAAAAATGTAGCGACTACCAGTTTCTGGTTCGGTTCATCAAGCGTGAAATCAATGCTGCCTGAAAAAATTTCATCATTGAAAATCCACCTATCTATTTTTCCGGATATGTGGACAAAGATATTTTAATTGGAGCATTTAGTGCCGCCAAAAGCCTTTCTTTTATGACTTATGAGAAAAATGAAGGAATTAGGGTGTAGAGGCACCTTCAGCGAAATTGCTGCTTGTAGTGAGAGATATTCCAGTGTATGAAGACTGGCAGAAGATGGAAAAGAGTGTTTTAAAGCTAGGACTAATGAAGAATTTTGTGAAAATTAGAAATATCAAAACAATGTGGAAAATTTGGATGAATGCAGAAACAGCATATAATATTGCTGCAAGAAAGATTTATTAAATATAGGAAAAAATATGAATATTATGAGTATATATTGAATCAAAAATAAATAACTTTCGTAAACTAAAATCAATAATCAAAAGAGAAAACCACGAATAAATAAAAATGGTTTTTTTATTTATAATAAACCTATTTAAATAACGAATTGTGACATAAACTTTCAACAAAAGATGAAAAATTAGTACTTCAAACACCACTAATATCCCATTATAAATAGAAAACTATAAATAAGGACAAAAGTTTTAATTTTATTAAATAGCATGTAACTAAATTTTATTAAATATTTCAACTTGTTAAATGAGTAATAAACTGTTTTATTAACTTAAAAATAACAATTAAAATTTAAGTTCATTTAATTTTATTACTTATTTATTTTTCTGACATTGTTAGGCTGGCTTCAAGCATGGGAGTCATATTGTTTAAGTGTCGAAGCCATTATAAAATTCCAAAAGGCTCAAATTTCAGCCAGCCGTATAAAAAGTGTTTTAGTTTATGTTTACTTATTTATGATTTTGGCTTGTTTTAAATATATTTGACCATTTGTAGAATTTTATATGCCCAGTTATGTCTTGTTCAATTTCATCGGCAAATATGGTTTCAGTTTTGTGGTAGACAACATGTCTTGTATCGTGGCAACCTACCTCTGTTATTATTCTGCCATCATCTTCATTCGCTTGAATAGTTCTGGATAAGGCAAAATATGGTGCGGAAGTTGTTATGGCTTTTACCCCATCAACAGTTTGCAAAAACGTCCTTGTCAATGTAATCCAATTCAACACAAAGCCCTGCTTATCATACCCCTAAACGAATGAAGCTCGTTTACCGTTTTTCATAATTTCTTTTAAAATTCTGATTTTTATTGCTGCTGGATTTTAGATTTCGAGAAAAGTTCAACCACAAAGACTCTTAACTGGCTTTGAGCAGCCTTTCATAACTCCTGCAAGTATTGAGTCAATTGTTGCCGCACCTCAGGCCAGCCTTGTTCATTCCTTTCTATCCTTCAAAAAGTTCCAGCAAATTTAGATTCAATAAATGATCATCTAAAGTACAGGGTGCCTTGGCAGTCTATCACCCCTTTAATATCATCAAGTTGAGTATAAATGATTTATCTGGTAAAAGTGTCTGTAGCAAAAATCACAATGATGAGGGCAGCTCTAGTTACAACGATAGAATTTAACAGATATTATTTCTTTAATTAAGTTCTTCGTGAGGAGCTCCACTAATGTCTCAGAAATACAGATTTTTGTTTTAAAATCTCTGCAAAAATTTAGGAAAATGCCCCGGTCAATTATTATAGTATCGGCATGTTCATCGCCTCTTCTGCAATGAAGTCAACATGAAGTCCTCCTGCATTGCTACAAATGCCCTTTTGTAAATACCGGCTAGTTTATAAGATCTGAAGCATTGTACATACACCTGAACAACAACCAGACTGTGACTACTTCAAGTTTAACTTTTCTACATGCCGATCTTGGCAAATCCACTATCATTCTCTGAAAATATCCTGCGTTGCCAGTCCCAATGGAGGGAATAATGAATATTTGACAGATCGCCAAAATGGCTTTCAGCTTCGTAAGAGCAGGAAATTATTTTTACTTAACACAGAACACCTCGCTTTATTATTTATTGTACATTCAAATTTCTAAAATTAGTCGAATTAGACAAAAATTAAGATTTTTGTGAATATAACTTTGAATTAGTTTTAAAGAAGTTTTGTTTGATTATAGCGCAAGAAAACACAAAAAATACATGTATATACAAACAATTTTACAAATTGTACTTTTTATATATAATACTTTCTATATACAAATATTGTCAGAAAGGACAAAAATGAAAAATATTATAAAAAGACAAAATTAGATAAGATAATGTGTATGAATTTGTAGAGTTTATTTAAATATTGAAAACACTTAGAAATCTATTTTAAAGGAAATTAAATGAAAATGAGATTGCATGCTAGAAAAGCCGGATAACTATTCCTATTTTTCTTTTAAAGAATATTTATTTTGGAGGTCTGAAACGAAAAAAATTAAATTATTGCTAGAATCTTTATTGTTGATTTTAGCAGTATCCCGTGGAAACAAACAAACGCTGGGAAAAAAGGGCTATAAAAAGTAGGGACAGATGGAGTTTATGCACCATTTTCGTTTAAGGAGCCGAAAGTAGCGGAAGAAATTGACAGATATGATGTTGAGGTTATTCAGGAAAGTTGGTGTGATAATGCAGATATTGAATTTACAATTGTTCAGATAGTATATTTTAAGTTAGAGTCAAAAGATATGACATTATTACAGAGATTGGAAAAACTAAGGAAAGAGAAGAAAAGCATATTTTTCTGATAAACATGAAGTTTGTGCTAAGTTCAGATTACGTAAAAGAGGAGAGAATAATGAGGTTATTTGAAGGACCCAGCGGCAGAGTAATTTACAGTTAGAAGTACTATTCGCAAAACTGTTGAGGAATATACAAAACAGCTGCTAAAAAGACAGATTCAATACGGATGGCGGAATTACTGACATTGGTAGAAAACAGCACAAAGGAAAGCAAGTGATGTTGACGGAGAGCGAGTAGACTGTGGTGTTATGCGCCCAAGGACAAAGTTCAGCCAGAAGCTTTTGAGCACAACATCAACATTTTTCCTATTTAGAAAAGATAGTTGAAGAATTAAGAAACAAAGGAACAAAGCATCATGTTGATGAGGGCTTGACTGAACACTGGTTAAAATATCAGAAAAAATGGTTTTATGGAGAATGGCATTGAAATAGTTAAAAGATTGCCTTAATACTATAATATAACAAAAATATAAAAATTTTAGATGAAAATCATGGTTTGAAAATAACAGGAATTTTATTGATAGACTATTTTTATCAGTTGTGGAGGAAACAGGAAAATGGTAAAAGGGAGTAGGAAGGAAACAAAAAGAAAGTTGGGACAGAAGGAGTTTATGCACCATTTACGTTCACTGATGGAAGTGGGAAATTAACTGGATATGATGTGGAAGTTAGAAGAAATCGAAGAGAGCAATTGATATAGAGTTTGTGCCACACCTGGGATAGCATGTTTTAGGATTGGAATCGAAAAATTTGACTTTATTGCAATGATTGCTAAAATCTCCGAAAGAGAGAGAAAATATACTTTCTCTGATGATTATTTAGTATCAGTTGTTCAAATTATTGTTAAAAAGGAAGAATTGATATTACACTTGAGGACCTGTTAAAAGGTTATGACAGGAGTAGGAAGCGCAATTATATCATGACTTTGACTGATTTTGGACAAAAGTCAGAAATAAATTATGTTTACTTTGACGGAAATGTTCACTGCACCAGAAGAAATTGCACAAAGGAAAGCAGACTACTTTAAATGACAGATTGACAGTAGATATTTCACGAAACAAGAGGAAATCTGGTAGAAAATTGTAGAGAGCCTGGTAACAAAAACGCCTGTATATTTCACATTTACAGGAAGATAGCAGAAGAATCAGTAACAAAGTGTAACAAAGCACCACGAAATGAAAGCCGATGAACGCTTCACAAAAAATATCAGAAAAATGGTTTGGTGGAGATTATACGAAATAATTTATAAAACAGGAGAAAAGCAATGAATAACAAAATTTTTAAACTGGATTGGTAGTGTTATTTATTCAGGAAATACTGAAAGCATTGCCAATGACTTTGAATATTGCGATTGTTACGATGATATTTTCAAGGATACTAGTTTTTTATCATCTAGGAGAATAATAAAATTGCAGTTGACAAGACTTATGGCACTTTTATGTGTCTTTATAAAGAGGGACACCTCTTTGCCTAAATTTACCTTGCTTATGGATTGCCTAAAATACTGGATTA